>Ga0154431_1152_pt1 | contig 2282 bp, 3 predicted proteins | sample RifGroC2_FD_115935 | JGI IMG/M metagenome (GOLD analysis project Ga0154431, IMG submission 115935) | Bacteroidetes bacterium GWC2_40_22 | reverse complement strand
TTATTCTTGCCTTTATTCTTTCAGGGCTTTTACTGGCATTTGTGAAGCGTTTTTATTCCAAGGCTTTAGGTATGAAAAAAACAACAAAGCTCAGGCTCACAGACAAGATAGCCCTGACTTCTTTGTGGCTCATATTCCCAAGTCGTCTTATTGCAGAGAGTTTTACCAGCGGTGCTTACGGAACCGGAAGCTTTCTTACCGGTTCACTGGGTTCGGTTCTTGCCTCATACCTTCCTGCCCAGGAGATGGCTTATCCTTTCTGGTGGCTCTATTCACTTTCGCTTGGAACATTTTTCATTCTTTTACCTGTGACGCGGTACATGCATTTACCAGCAGAACTCTTCCTGATATTTATGCGAAACTCAGGTATCAGAACTGGCGATAAAGAGGGAACTTATTCTGAAGTTGAAGTACAATCATGTTCTTCCTGTGGATTGTGTATTGATACCTGTCAGCTTAACTTTTCTGCGGGAATAACAACTATTCAGTCGGCTTACCTGATGAAGGGTATAAGGAATAATTCTGATATCAGAGATATAGCCGACAACTGTCTTATGTGCGGAAGATGCGACCAGATATGTCCTGTGGGCATTGAACTGACTCCCATAAGGATGATGCAGCGCAGGAAAGAATTTGCTGACCACAAATACATAAATACTTTCAGCGGGTATATGCGAAACAAAGTACCTCTTTCCCCTGTAAAGGAACCTGAATCACAATCATACAGTTATCTGCCTTTGATTGAAACTGAAAAAGCTGATGTAATATATTTTGCCGGATGTATGACACATCTGACACCTTCAATTAAGAATTCGATGATAAAAATCCTTGATGTGTCGGGTCTTAATTACATCTTTATGGATGAAGAGGGTGGAGCCTGCTGCGGCAGACCTCTGATGCTGGCCGGACATGACAGGGAAGCAAGGGAACTTATCAGTTTCAATTCACGTCTGATCTGGAAAACAGGCGCCCGTAAGCTTGTAACATCTTGTCCTATATGCTATAAGGTATTCAGGGAAAGTTACCATCTGGATGCTGAAATAGTTCATCATACACAGTTCATTAAGAGTCTGATTGATGATAACAGGATAAGTTTGAGATACATCAGGAATAAGGTTGTCTATCATACTCCATGTGATCTGGGAAGAGGTTCCGGAGTATATGATGAACCCAGGGAAGTACTGAGCCACGTTTCGAAACTGGAGAAAAGCAGATATGAAGACTCCAATGCCCATTGTTGCGGAGGAAGTCTGGGAAATCTAAGTCTCAGTTCAGATGAGAGGATGAAAATTGCCAGAGATGCCGCAAAAGAATTAATATACAGCAAACCCGATATTCTTGCCACTGCCTGCCCCTTATGTAAGAAAACTTTTTCATCCGCAACAGATACAAGGGTGGCTGATATATCAGAAATTGTAGCTGAGGCACTTACGAAACCCACACATCAGAAATTCATTCTTAATAAAGCTGAATCCGAAAAGGAATTTATGAATGTATGAACTTAATACGTTGAAAAATGTTCTTACAATGTGGATAAATATCAAATAATTGAGTTTATTTTGCCTTTAATTTTAAGCCTTAGTAATAAATACCTGGTATAATCGTTATCATAGTACTAACAACAAAATGATTCAAAATCCCTGGAAGATGAGAAGAGAAGCAATCGGGTGGATGGTATTTGTCGGGATAATTTTTATGTGCTCTTGCAATAATTCTGATAAACAAATTGTAGATAATAATTCACTTACAGTTAATAAGGTTATGCAGCAACCGGACGGAAGCATCTCACTGCATGTAAAGAAAGCTGAGTGTTACAGCGATAAGGTGAATCCGTCGACAAATACTGCTGAGTGGAATGTGTTTGTATCTAAATCGGGCCGTTTCAATGTATGGTTATCCAGCGCTACTGTCGATACTATAAACCTTGAGTATAAGAACACTGTAATGTTAAGTGTTCAGGATAGTCGTCTTGAAGCACAGCCTGGTATTGATAAGGTTGTAAGGAATTCATCTGATGTAAATTACCCTTATTTCAGGGCTGATTCATTTATGGGGTCATTATATATACAGGATACCGGACTTTACGCAGTGCAGATTATCAGCGATAAGATCCTTCCGGAAGAAAATGTAAATGAAAGAGGCCCTGCAAGTCAAAAAACAAAACTTCTGTCAGTATTCCTCACTCCTGTGGTCAGGTAATTGAAACCGGCATTTATACTCTCTCTTCGATCCATTTTCTGGCATTCACAAATGCCTTAATCCATGGTGTCACCTCATCATTT
>Ga0154431_1081_pt1 | contig 7247 bp, 5 predicted proteins | sample RifGroC2_FD_115935 | JGI IMG/M metagenome (GOLD analysis project Ga0154431, IMG submission 115935) | Bacteroidetes bacterium GWC2_40_22 | reverse complement strand
CCGGAGCCACAACAACAGCAGGTATTACCAATACAGGGAATATAGGTACAGGGACTCTGTCGACCAGTGGAACAGCGACACTGAATGATGCATCAGTAACGACTAATGCGACAGTAGGAGGCACTTTAGGAGTGACAGGGTTAACCTCGACCACAGGAATCAGCAACAGTGGCAATATAGGAACAGGAACATTATCCACCACAGGGGCAGCAACGTTGAACAGTGCAGCCGTTACAAACAATGCGACAGTGGGAGGAACGCTCACTTTAGCTACAGGAGCTTCGGTCAATGAATTTTCGACAGATGGTACCCTGGCAGATAACAGCAACACAGCAGTACCTACGGAGCAGGCAGTTAAGACATATGTAGATGGTCAGGTAGGCAACCAGGATCTTCATGAGGCTTATTTAGATGGTAACACGATTACCACCCTTCTTGCAGGAGGAGATGTAGTAATAGCAGGCAGTGAGAAATTACTGGTAAGTGCGACGAATGGTCTGGAAGTTACGAACGATGTCACAGCAGGAGGCACGTTGGATGTCACGGGAGCGACAACGCTTACGACGTTAAGTACCTCAGGAGCAGCAACATTAAACAGTGCATCGGTAACTAATAATGCAACGGTAGGCGGTACCCTTGGAGTCACCGGAGCGACCACAACAGCAGGTATTACCAATACAGGGGATATAGGAACAGGGACATTAAGTACCACAGGGGCAGCCACCTTGAACAGTGCGGCCGTAACGACTAATGCGACAGTAGGAGGCACATTAGGAGTTACAGGGTTAACCTCGACCACAGGAATCAGCAACAGTGGCAATATAGGAACAGGAACATTAAGTACCACAGGGGCAGCAACGTTGAACAGTGCAGCCGTTACAAACAATGCGACAGTGGGAGGAACTTTAGGAGTGACAGGAGCTACGAGTTTATCGACATTAAGTACAAGTGGATTAGCAACTTTAGCGAGTGCCACAGTAACAGGAGCTACAACGACCAATGGAATTACCAACACAGGAGATATAAGCACAGGGACACTAACATCAACAGGCTTGGCAACTTTGGCCAGTGTAGATATCAATGGGGGTGCGATAGATGGAGTTACGTTGGGTACAAACAGTGTAGTCACACAGGCTAATATAGACAACATCCAGATAGATGGGAACACTATTTCATCTACCAATGCCAATGGGAATGTCATATTGGATCCGAACGGTACAGGTGTTGTAGATGTAAACAGTAGTTTGATCAGCAATGTAACAGATCCGGTAGGCGCACAGGATGCAGCAACGAAGAATTATGTAGATGGCTTGGTAGATACAGAAAATAATCTTGCCGAGGGGAACATCTGGGTAGGGAATAATCTGGGTAACCAGGCAGCAGTAGATGCGTCAGGGATAGGTTTTATGCTTATAGGCGATGGGACGACAGTTAACAGTGTAGATATCACAGGAGACATAGACGTCAGTACAACAGGAGATGCACAGATACAGGCAAATGCAGTAACGACGAATGAGATAGCATTAAATACTATAGTAGCAGATGACATAGCCACAGGTGCAGTTACCACGGCAGAGATATTTGATGGTACTATATTAGAGGAAGATCTTGCAGATGATGCAGTCACCTCAGTTAAGATCCTTGATGATGAGATTGTCGATGCAGATATCAACACCGCTGCATCGATAGCTATATCGAAGCTTGCAGCAGCAACACCAGGACAGATCATAGTAGGTGCAGCAGTTACAGGAGTACCGACATATGTAACGCCGAGTGGAGATATAGATGTATCGACCCTTGGAGCCTTGACGATCAAGAGCAATGCAGTCACCAATGATAAGATGGCAGATAATTCGGTTCAGACTGAGAACATAGTAGATGGACAGGTACAGACCAATGACATCGCTAATCTGAATGTGACCACAGGGAAGCTTGCAGATGATGCAGTTACTACCGTTAAGATACTGGATACGAATGTAACATATGCCAAGATACAGAATGTAAGTGCAACAGATAAGGTATTAGGAAGAGTATCAGCAGGTGCAGGAGTTATTGAGGAGATTTCAACAACCGGATCAGGAGATGTTGTTAGAGCTACATCACCAACTCTTGTTACCCCTAACTTGGGAACACCATCTGTACTGGTTGGTACAAACATAACAGGGACAGCTGCCGGTTTAACAGCCGGTAATGTTACCACCAATGCGAACCTGACAGGTATGGTAACCAGTGTAGGCAATGCAACAACAGTAGTTACCAATGCCAATTTAACAGGAGAAGTCACATCAGTGGGTAATACAACCACTGTTACTAACGCATCTGTAATAGGTAAAGTATTAACCGGATATACAAGTGGCGCAGGAACAGTAGCCGCTACAGATAATATCTTGCAGGCTATCCAGAAGCTGGATGGTAATAATGCAACCAATGCAAATCTGACAGGTCCCATAACAAGTGTAGGCAATGCGACAAGTGTAGCCTCACAGACAGGAACGGGGTCGACATTTGTTATGGATTCATCACCGACGTTGGTTACTCCGATATTAGGTGTGGCGACAGCTACCAGTATAAACAAGTTAACGTTAACAGCTCCAGCATCAGGAGCTACCTTAACTTTAGCAGATAATAGTACTTTAGTAACATCAGGCGCATTTTCAACAACATTAACGACAACAGGAGCAACGAATGTAACCCTACCGACATCAGGGACATTGGCTACAACAGGTGATTTGAGTCAGTTTGCAGCGACAACATCAGCACAACTTGCGACTCTGATATCAGATGAGACAGGTACAGCAGGATCAGTAGTATTTTCAAATGCACCTACTTTCGCAGGGTTGACTTCTTCTGGTGCAGTAGTTAATATAAACGCAGGTTCAAATTTTGCGACTAATATAAATACAGGAACCTCAACAGGAGCTGTAAATATTGCCAATGGTGGCACAGGAGGCAATGTAATTGCCATAGGAAATACAAATGGAGCTACTTCAATTATTCAAAGGGTTGGTTCTGGCAACTTTAGTCTCGATGGTGTTGCTGGTTCAATATATATAGTAGGTGCTTCAACGACAACTGGAACAATCTCTATTGGTGGAACAGCTCAAACCGGAACTATTACTCTTGGTTCATCCACAGGAGCAGGTCAAACAGTAAATATTGGCACAGGAAATACAGCAGGTACAGATATTATCAACATCGGAACCGGAACCGCTACAACAGCAAAAACTGTAAATATAGCCTCTACAGGAGCAACACAGACAAACGTAAATATTGCAAATGGGAATGGTGCAGCAACAATCTCATTAGGTGATGGCAACACCGCTAAAACAATAACAATTGGCGGTGGTGTAAGCGGAAATACTGTTTCCGTTGCAAATGGTGTTAATACTTCAGCACAAACAATTAACGTTGGTGCGGGTGCAAGTACTGCAAATAACACGATCAATATTGGTTCCGGAACTAACACAGCCGGTGTAACAGCTGTAACCATTGGTTCTAACACAAACTTAGCCAACACAACTCTTATCAAAGGGGGAAATGGGGCTGGTGCAATTACAATGACTCCACAAACAAATGGGACTATCGTAATTGGTGCTACAGCAGGTGGTGGAGCAATAACAGTTGGTTCATCCACAGCAGCTCAGACAGTTAATATTGGAACTGGGACTGGTGCTTCAACGGTGAATATTGCTACGGGAATAACTACTGGGAAGGCTATTAATATTGGAACAGGAGCGGTAGCCAATACAGTAACTATCGGAAATACAACCGGTGCAACAGCAGTAAATATTAATGCGGGAACAGGTAATATCCTGATTGGTGGCCCGGCTGCCTATTATCAAACCATTGCCAGAAACGCTACTGACGGTGCACTGGGTATCTGGGGAGGTACATCTGAGGCTAACGGTGCATATTTTAAAATCACCGGTTCAACTTATGCTGCTTCTCCAGGCAATGGAAGTGCAGAATTTGTTGTAAGGGACTTTACCGGGGCTAATGCCTCCAGATTTGCTCTATGGGGATATGACGGAGCATCAACCTGGGCACCTATTTTTAGGACAGATGGAGCAACGGGTAATACATGGTTAGCTCCTACTGATACTTATACTACCGGAAAGGTTGGCGTAGGATTAACAACCGGGACAACCCCTACTGCAGCCCTTCATCTTAAAGCAGGAGTTGCGGCAGCAGGCGGAGCTCCGCTCAAATTTACTTCAGGCACTAACTTAACTGCAGCTGAAGCCGGCGCTGTGGAATATAATGGGACTAACTTTTTTGTAACTAACAGTACAGCAACACGCTATACCCTTGCTAAAACCTTAACCAATACAGCTGCTTTGGATTTTGTAAGTACAAATACAATGTTAAGTTCGGATTTAACGATAACAGTCACAGGAGCTGCACTTAATGATGCAGTAGTCCTGGGTATTCCAAACGGTTCGGTTATGGCAAATTCAACTTTTACAGCATGGGTTAGTGCAGCAAATACGGTAACTGTAAGATTCAATAATTACAGTGCAGGTACTCTTGACCCTGCTTCCGGAACTTTCCGTGTAAGCGTTTTACAATATTGATAATAACAGTGAAAAAAGACAAAAGAAGAAAGGCACAAGTTGAGGCGAAGCCGAAATCATGCATAGCGGGAAGGAAAGTGGAATAAGTACTCAAGGCGCTCGACGCACGACGCAGGGAAGAAGGACGCAAGGCGCAGGTATGAGGACTGAGGGACTAAGGAACAGATTGCTTCGTCGTTCCTCCTCGCAATGACTGACGGAGAGACAAGAAATTAGTAAGAAGCAGGCAGTAATGAGTAAAAGATAAAAGATAAAAGGAAAAACAAGCGTAGAGCGTAGAGCGTAAAGCGTAAAGCAAAGAATAAGACAAAAGGTTAGAGGCAAAGAGCAAAGGGCAAGGAGCAAAGGGCAAAGAAGATAAATGTTATAGTTATGTAGGGCGAAGTCGTGACTTCGCTTAAGACAGAAGTAAAAAAAGCGTAGAGCAGAGAGCGTAAAGCGGAGAGAGGAAGAAAAGGCAAAAGGCAAAAGGCAAAAGTAAAAGGGCAAACGTAAAAAGGAACGAGTAACGTAAAACGAGAAATGCAAATCAATAAAGGGATAAATGGTAACAAACACTGTCATCCAACAGCTGGTTGAGCGAATTAAGCAATTCGACCCGGAAAAGATTATTCTTTTTGGGAGCTATGCTTATGGCACACCTTCTGAAGATAGCGATGTTGATCTGTTAGTGATTAAGAATATTGACCTGAAGGATATTCGGGAAACCCGTATTGAGATTAGAAGAAGCCTCTTCAGTATCCGATATGAAAATCAAATTGAAATTGATCTTCTTGTAGATAATGAGGACCATATCAATTACAGGATAAATATTGGCGATAAATTTTATGAAGAATTAATAACCAAAGGTAAAATACTATATGCCAAACAAGGTATTAGCAAAAGATTGGCTTGAATCGGGGAAGAAACATCTCGATGTAGCTGAGATATTATTTAAAAATAGTCATTATACTGATATTGTTGGTATTGAATTACAACATTCTATTGAAAGAGTTTTAAAATCGGTACTTGCTTATAACAACCTGGAAATAGCACGAACCCATGATTTGGCAATACTATTAGAGACTGTTAAAAGTGAAATAGAATTTGATAACAACATCAGGAAGCAATGTGAAATTGCAACAGATTACTTTATTGATAACCGATACCCTGTCCGGGGAAGCAACTTTCTTCCTTCAGAAAATGAGATTGAAAAAGTGATTGAATCTGCACATTTTATATATAACACAGTAAATGAATATATTAACAAATAGATTAACAAAGACAAGTGAAAAGAAATGAAAAATATGGATTGAACTAAGTAACAGAGTTAGTAAAAGCGAAAAAGATTGCTTCGCTTCGCTCGCAATGACGGTAAATAAAGTACAGAGCTCAGGGCTTAGAGAGGAGAGCGTAAAGCGATTAAAAGCAACAATTACAAGATAACAGATAACAAAACGAAAAACTTAGATATGAAATACACCAAACCCGCAATTGTAACATTTGTTACATTTTTAATAACAATCAGCTTAGCGGCTCAGCAGCCCGCTGCTAAGCCTGCAACGCAGTCAGCAGCACCGGCGAAACTGACATCGGCAGCCGACACATTGCAGTATACACTTGGAGCCTTCTTTGGCCAGTGGATGGTAAAAAACGGATTTACAGTTACCAACCAGACTCTTTTTAAAAGAGGAATGGATGATGTACTGCAGAAGAAGCCGCTGGCTCTGGCCGATACAATTATCTCTCCGCTTATTGCCTCTTATCAGCAACTGATCCAGAATACCCGCAGCCGGCAGCTCGAGGACCAGCTCTTCGCTGCTCTGAAAGGCAAACCTGGCGTAGGTGTACTGCCTAACGGTGTACATTATATTGTGGTCAAAGCCTCACAGGGAGTAAGGCCAACACCTGCTGACTCAGTTGTCATAAATGCAATCGGAGTCTTCCCTGACGGAACTGTATTCGAGGATACCTTCCAGAAAAAGAAGCCCATTACTACTCTTACCAGTCAGCTTATACCCGGACTGAGCGAAGCAGTACAGCTTATGCCTGTGGGTTCGGTGTGGAGAATATTTGTGCCGGCGGCGTTGGGATATGGTCCTGCCGGATTGCAGAATATTATTCCGCCAAATACGGCGCTGGTGTTTGATATTACACTTATGGAAGTTAAGGGAAAGAAATAAGACAAAAGACAAAAGACAAAAGTTGAGGAACGAAGTGAGGAAATCCCGCCACAGCGGGAACAAAAGGAAGAATTCATCCGGTAAATTCCCCCTCTTTACGCAGTAGAGAGGGGGCCGGGGGGTGAGTTCATAAAGTAAACAAAACAAAACGCAAAACGGCTAATTGATTAACAGGCGAACACATATTACAAAGCTGATATTCAGAAAGAATTCTGACTTCATCCGGAGCAGGTTCATTCTTCTTGCTGCGTTTATATTTTTTCCGTCTGTTATTATCCGCGCCCAGGTCATTAACAATAACGGCGCTGCCATTACGGTTACAACAGGAGCCGCTGTAGTTGCAAAAGATATGACCAACAGCTCGGGTGCCTTTAACGCACGATTCCTTAATAACGGTACAATTAACCTTAGCGGAAATTATATAAATAGCATTAGTTCCATAACCGGAGGTAGCGGAACATACAGACTGGGAGGTAACTGGACCAATAACGGGACATTTAACTACGATTTG
>Ga0154431_1157_pt1 | contig 9494 bp, 9 predicted proteins | sample RifGroC2_FD_115935 | JGI IMG/M metagenome (GOLD analysis project Ga0154431, IMG submission 115935) | Bacteroidetes bacterium GWC2_40_22 | reverse complement strand
TCTTTTGAGTCCCGTGGTTTGTCTTTCATAACATCCGGATTGCCCGGATCCATACCCAGTGCAATTGCAGGAAAAGAATCAGTAATAAGATTTATCCACAGAAGCTGAGTCGCAATTAAAGGGGCTTTCCAGCCAATAAGGAGTGTAAAAAAAACTGCCACAACCTCTCCAAGGTTACAGGTAAGCAGAAAAATAACCGATTTCTTAATATTGCTGTAAATATTTCTTCCCTGTTCTATTGCATAAACAATTGTAGCGTAGTTATCATCTGTCAGAATTAAATCCGATGCTCCTTTTGCTACGTCGGTACCTGTAATCCCCATTGCAACACCAATATCAGCAGCATGCAGTGCCGGAGCATCGTTAATACCATCTCCTGTCATGGAAACAATGTTCCCGTGAGATTTCAGGGCTCTGACAATTAAGACCTTATGTTCAGGAGAGACACGGGCAAATACACGATACCTGGTAATTCTTTCCGTAAATTCTTCATTAGTTAAATCATCAATTTCCTGACCTGTTATTGCCTGATCGATGCTCTCTGCCATTCCAAGTTCAAGAGCAATAGCGAATGCTGTGTTCCTGTGGTCACCGGTAATCATTAAAGATGTTATTCCGGCCGATTTTGCCTTTAAAATGGAACTTTTCACCTCTGCTCTCGGCGGATCAATCATGCCAACAAAGCCGATAAAAATCAGTTCCTTTTCCATATCGGAAGGCAGTATGACAGAAGCAACAGGTTTATAGGCTGCACCAAGAGTACGGAGTGCCCTGCCGGTCATCTCTGTTGTAGCTTTGTGGTATTGCTTTTTATGCTCCTCTGTTATAGGTACTACTTTGCCATTTTCCAAAACATGGGTGGAAATATTCAAAAGGTTTCCGATAGCTCCTTTTGTATAAACTGTAAACTTTCCATTTGCCGAATAGATTACTGACATTAATTTACGGTCAGAATCAAAAGAGAATTCTCCGGCACGCTTATTAACAGAGCTGAATATCTTCCTGTTGATTCCAAGATCATCTCCCATCTGCAGTAATGCAATTTCTGTCGGATCACCTGTTCCCTCTCCGTTTTCCAGGGTTGCATCGGAACACAGAATCATAGCTTTTACAAGTAATCTTACATCTTCAGAAACATCATTCTCCGACTCCCTTTCAACAGGCATCTCTCCCTCAAGATTATAATATGTATTAACTGTCATCCTGTTCTGGGTTAAAGTACCTGTTTTATCGGAGCAGATAATGCTCACAGATCCAAGAGTTTCAACGGCAGGCAGTTTCTTAATTATTGCATTTTTCTTTGCCATGGCTGTTACTCCTACAGAAAGTACAACAGCTACTATTGCAGCAAGGCCTTCCGGTATAGCTGCTACTGCAAGGGAGACCGACATAAGGAACATCTCTGCAATATTTCTGCCTTGCAACAGAGCAATGATAAAAATAATCACACATATTCCCAGGGCAAACTTACCAAGTGTTTTTCCTAATTCATTCAGCCTGATTTCCAGAGGTGTTTTTGACTTTGCTTCATTTTTAATGAGGTTTGCAATTCTGCCAACCTCTGTATTCATCCCTGTACATACAACCACTCCAACACCTCTTCCTGTGGTAACTATTGTCGACATAAAGGCAGAATTCCTCCTGTCACCCAGAGGAGTACCGGGGTCGTTAAGAATTATGGAAGCATCTTTACCTGAGGGAACAGATTCACCTGTCAGGGCTGATTCCTCAATCTGAAGATCAGCAGTTTCAATTAATCGGATATCAGCAGCAATGATCTGTCCGGCAGTAAGAATCAGAATATCTCCAGGAACAATTTTTTCTGAATCAATATTTGTGTTATTTCCGTTCCGGAGGGCAATCGCCTTAGGATATGACAATTTCTGCAGGGCTTCAATAGCTTTTCCAGCTTTAAGTTCCTGAATCATCCCAAGTGTTGCATTTATAATTATTACCAGAGATATTATTATTACATCTGCAAACTCATGCATAACCAGAGTAATAATAACTGCCACAAACAAGACATATATAAGCCAGTCCTTCAACTGGGAAATGAACAATACAATAATGCTTTTCTTCTTATTTCCGAGCAGTTTATTTGCCCCGGATTTTTCCAGTCTGACTTTTGCATCCTCTTCTGTAAGACCCTGAGAGGGATCTACATGTAATTCTTTGAGAATTTCCTCAATAGGTTTTGAATGCCACATACTTTGAAAGTAATATAAAGATATATGTCGCCGGGGCTTTACACTTTTATATATTTCTAACCATTCTGTTGTAAACAATCCGCTGCGACACTTTGTGGCCTGTGTTAAGGGAAGAGCTGGCTCATTTATACAGTCTCACTTACCCTTTTTAAATATTGTTTTAATTTTCAATATATTGGGCATAGTGTCACCCAATAAAAATCCCCATGGTTTTAATGATTCAATATTGTCGAAAATCAGCTTTAAGACTGCAAGCAGCGGTATTGAAAGAAACATTCCCGGTATTCCCCAGATAGCATTCCCAACAAATACCACTATTATGGAGAAAAGGGCATTGATCTTTACCTTGGAGGCAACTATTTTGGGGACGATAAAGTTATTGTCAAAAAGCTGGATAATATAAAAGGCAATCAGAACGTAAACAGCATGCCACCCCGATGGCTTTGTAGCCAGAGCAACCATCATGGGTAAAGCTACTCCAACAAGTCCTCCTATGTACGGAATTACATTAACTATAGCACTTATTAACCCAAGCAGGAACGCATACTGAATTCCAAGTATAAGCAGGGCTGTCGTATTAAGGGTTGCCATTATTCCGGCTTCGATTACAAGCCCGACAAGATACCGCTGAATAACAGTTTTTATCTTTGAGACTATTTCACTTACCTTGCTTTTATCATTGTCGCTGGAGAGTCTTTGAATAAATTCGATCAGAATAGGGTGGTAAAACAGTATTAAAAAGATATAAACAGGAAGTAAGAACAGTATCACTAACCCATTGCCGAGCAGAACGAGTGTTTGCCCTATAGCCGCACCACTTGAGTTTATGAGTTCACCCTGGGTTTTTGAGATCCAGGCATGTATCTTTTGCGGTTTTATCTCAAAATTACCTGAAACCCAAGAAATTGCCTGATTCAGTGCCTTTGTAAAATTATCGATCAGATCAGGCAGTGTTTCACTGAAACGGCTAATCTGTGAAATCATAAGAGCCCCGAACGCAGCAATAATCAAAAAAGTAGCAAGGATAGTAATTGAGATAGCAACTATCCTGTTTATTCTGATCTTTACAAGAAAATTTACGACCGGGTGGAGTACGATAGCAATAATAATTGCAAAAACCAAAGGAACAATAATGCTCCTCGCAATGTATAATATCGCAACCAGAGCAATTAAGCCGACGAAGAAAACAGTAGCTCTTATAAAAAATGGCAGTTTTAATCTTTCATCCGTCACAGAATTTCAGTTTTTTTTGTCTTCCTGCCTACAACATTCTTAATAAAGGATGTCCCTACTGCTTTAAGAAACCCTGAATTATTTGCCACAAAATTTGTGATTCCATACTGCATGATGGTCCCCAGAACTCCCTTAAACTTACTGCCGGAAGCTCCGACAAATAACGATTTTGACATAGTACCGGTTAGTAATCCCATACCAATACCTATAATATTTTCAACCAGCAGAGGAGACCTGGCAATATCATTCAAAGACCCTGCAAGGAGATTAACAGGTTTAAAACTGTCATAGACCAGATAAAAATGTTCCCTTACGACCATTCCTTTAGCGGATTGCTGGTCCTTTAAAAATTCAATTGCATTTTTAAGCTCTGAAACAGTAGATATATTTTGCATTTGATTCTATTTAAGCACAATTCTTATAATGTAATTCCAAATTACCTTTTTGAGCCACTTATGCAAAAAGAAATGCACAACAATTGCTATGACGCCATAAAAACCGGCCACAACCAGGAATCCGAAATATATTTTACCTAAAATATCACCAAGCCAAAAAGCTATTCCAAGGTTAATAAACAGCGTAAATACTGCAACTACAATAAATACAACTAAATTTGGGATGAACGTAGATGCAGCATCTGAGGTTTTGTCAAGTGCCTTAAGCTTTACTAATTCGAAGCTTGTAACTCCATAATCAGAAACTTTTTCCAGGAGGGCTTCAATTAACTTGGCGTTGCTTTCCATAGCTTAAGTCGTGAATACTTAGTTAAAAACAAGGTCACTAATTCATGTACAGTTTGCCAGTGTCAGAAGGACAACTGTCTCTTCCCTGGCCGTAAAGTTGTACTTAATATTATCATTGAGAGTCAATATCTGACCGGCATCAAGGAACTTAGAATCACTGCCGGTCCTGAACAATATCCTTCCCTCAACAATCTGTAAAGTAAGTGAATCGCAGGTCTGGAACGAATCAACTTCTGTCCCTTCATGCAAAGCAGTAAGGACAATCTGCCTTCCGGGTACGTTTAACAGTATAACTGTTTTAAGCTCTCCCTTTTTCCACGATTTGGTATCCTTCATGTTCCCGATTAAAGAAGGCAGGTCGAATTGCTTTAATGCTGTTTTATTCGACCTGCTTCTCTCTGAAAAAGCCGAAGCAGATCCAGATGTTTCTATTTCCATCTTTTAACTCTAAAACCTATTAAACTGAAGAAACCAATTTCACGCTCTGGAGGTTTTTGCCTCTTTCCCGCCTTTCTCCGGATCTGACTTCGCTTTTTCTGTAAAATCTGAAATATCATCCTTTACTTTCTCATACTTTTCAGTCACATTGTCAATGAATTCATTAAATGTCTCTTTGACATCATCTTTGAAATCTTCTCCCTTTTTAGAAATTTTCTTTCTTGTAACAGTACCCTTATCAGGGGCAAATAAAATTCCTAATAATGCACCGGCTGCAACGCCAGCCAGTACTCCTAATAATACTTTCCCTGTGCTCATTGCTTTTGTTTATTAATTAATTAATTATTTATTAAATTCTTCTTCCCTGAATCAACCGGAACAATATTGCTATTACAGCAATTACAAGAAGAACGTGAATTATTCCGCCGGCACTGTAACCGACAAATCCGACTGCCCAGGCAATGATCAGGATCACCGCTACCAAATAAAGTAAATTTCCCATGATTTTAATTTTTAAAATTTTACAATAAAACAATCAAAAGGATGAGTATCAGAATCAATGCACCCACCGAAATATAAACACCACCTCCTACTTCACGGAGTGTGCTTTTGATTGACTTAACTTCCTTGCGTAAAGTCTTTTTTTCTGCTGAAGTCAGCTTTGACTTATCCATGTTGTTAATTTCATTCAGCCTGACCTCCAGAACTTTGACTTTTTCCATTTCAGCCGGCTTTGGTTCCACTAAAGCTGAAGGCTCATCAGGAGCCATAGCATTTGATTGAATTGGCATAAATGTTAATGACAACAGTGTTGCCATAACACAAAAAATAATCTTTTTCATTTTCTTGATTTATTAAAGTTGACTAACTGAAAATAATTAAACTATTGCTTTTTAATTGTTTGTATAATGTACTATACAGGCAAAGATAAACCTCTCTTTTCCCTTTTTGATTACAGAATTTTCAGAAAAAGTTACATGATTCCCACCTTTTAGAGGTCGTCAGCCAAATGCAATATATTTTTATTAAAAATTGCATATATGCCTAATAGTAAGTAACTTTGATAAATATGATGCTATGTCATTAGAATTAAATTTCTATAATTCCATCATGCAATCTTCCCGGTTTTGAAAATTATATACAGGCAGTTTTTATCAGGATTCTTCCGCAGAGTTTTTTTCAGGTATTTTATACTATCAGGATTAATATGGCCTTATATAACTGCTCTTTCGCAGGAATACTTTCAGCAGGAGGTTAATTATTGTATTTATGTGACGCTTGATGACAGGAAGCATGAGCTGAATGGATTTGAGAGTATCGAGTACATTAATAATTCACCTGATACCCTCTGGTTCATTTATTTTCACCTGTGGCCAAATGCATACTCGGAAAATAAAACAGAATTGGCCAGGCAACTCTTCAGCTTAAATGGAAAGAGCAGGCTGTTCAACGATCCGGAGTTGAAAGGGTTTATTGACTCACTCGATTTTAAGGTAGATGATATTACTGTACAGTGGGATTTATTACCTGGACTCCCCGACATTTGTAAGATTATTCTTAACCGTCCATTATGCAGCTCTGATACAATTGTGTTGACAACACCTTTTCATGTTAAAATTCCAAAAGGAGTAACCTCCCTCTTAGGTCATATCGGAGAATCATATAATATCTCACAATGGTATCCCAAACCAGCTGTTTATGACAGGTCGGGCTGGCATCAGATGCCATATCTGGATCAGGGAGAATTCTTCTCTGAATATGGGAACTTTGATGTAAGCATTACTTTGCCTGCAAATTACATTGTAGCTGCAACCGGCAATTTGCAAAATGATGAAGAAAAGCTGATGCTTGATATTCTTTCTGAAGATGATTCATGGATGCAGATTTCAAACAGTGAAGAAACAGATTTCCCTCCTTCGTCTGAAAAAATGAAGACTCTGAGGTACACTGAGAATAATGTTCATGATTTTGCATGGTTTGCCGATAAGAGATTCCATGTTATGAAAGGAAATGTAAAACTTCCTGACTCAGGAAGGGAAATAACTACCTGGGCTATGTTTACCACTCAGGAAGGTTGGCTATGGAGGTACGCCATCCCATATATAAACATCTCAATAGAGTACTTTTCAAAATTGATTGGCGATTATCCTTATGATAGTTATACAGCTGTTCAGAGTGTTCTTAGCGGAGGGGCAGGGATGGAATATCCGGGACTTTCCGTGATTGGCCTCACAAAAGATCCTTATCTGCTGGAAGCAGTTATAGCCCATGAAATATGTCACAGCTGGTTTTACAGTGCACTGGGGAATGATGAACGTCGATTTCCATATCTGGATGAAAGTATTGTAGGTTCATATGAATCGCGCTATATGGAACAGAGGTTTCCCGGCAGGAAACTATGGGAATTTTACCCAAGAATGAAGAAACCGGCAGCTTTCTTCTGTGTTGATGAAATTCCTGTGCAACGCAAAGAGGAGACAGAATGGCTTATCAGGGCCCGTAATAACTCAGAGCAACCAATTAATCTTGCAGCACCCGGTTACAGCCGCATTGATTATAATATCATGGTATATAATAAAGGTGCTCAGGGATTCACCATGCTGCGATCGTACCTTGGAGATACTCAGTTTGATTCTGTTATGCATGAATACTATTGCACATGGAAAAACAGACATCCCGGCCCGGATGATCTGAGAACAATTTTCGAATCGCGCTCCGGCAAAGACCTTTCATGGTTCTTTGATGATTTCCTGGGGACTACAAAACGGCTTGATTATAAAATGATAAGGCTTGAAAACAATCAGATGCTGATATCAAACCAAAGAGAATTAAGTGCTCCTCTGCTGATAGCTGACATGTCAGGAGACTCAATATTGTCAGTAAAATGGGAAGATGGTTTTGTAGGAAAGAAATGGATCAGTACCTCTTATGGTAGCCATTCTGAAATAAAAATCGATCCTGAACACAGAATGCCTGAATTAATAAGACTTAATAATAATATCCGCACTTCGGGAATCTTTCGTAAAAGAGATTATGTAAAACCAGGCTTCCTGTATACTTATGAGGATCCTGATAAACGATCAGTGATCTTTACTCCGGCTATTGACTGGAACAGTACAGACAGATTCATGGCAGGCATGGCAATACATAATGGGATGATCTTACCTAAACCAATACAGTATATTGCCTTGCCTTTTTATAAATTCAGTGATCCCGGCCTTGTCGGATACGGAAAGATCTCCTTCAGTGTAATTCCTTACAATAACATTATAAGAACTGCTAAATTAACTCTGGAAGGTTCTCAATTCGGCGCCCCCGGTGAACAGAATTATAAGAAAGCCAAAGTCGGGTTAGATATTTTTTTAAGATCAGGCAGCGGACTCAATCCTGTAAATCAGAAGGTTACCGGTTATTATATTGCAGCAACCGACATTGGTGAGATTGAGCTTCTCATAAAGGCAAAGATGCGTTCATTTTTCCAGCTGGGATATATGTGGGAAAGACGAGGCATAATCAATCCCTTCAATATTTTAGTTTCCCTTGAGTCCGGCAAATCATATCAAAAGACATCATTTGAAATGAATTATAAGTACAGCTATTATGGAATGAACAATGGTCTTGAAATCAGACTATACGCAGGAACAATGCTGAAAAACCAGTCTGATGATCCATATTATTCATTCTCTCCGTCAGGAAGAGGCGGCCGCGAACTATACCTTTTCCCCGGCATATATCCTGACCGTTTTGGAATATTTCCTGAATCGTTCTTTTCAAGACAGATGGATATGGGTGAAGGGGGCCTGGTAACCCCGATATATAATAGTCTGGGATTCAGCCGGTCAGTATATTCAATTTCTCTGACCAGCACTCTTCCGGGTAAAACTTCATTTATTCCTGTCAAGCCCTTTTTTACCTTGCTTATGAATGATTATAATGATGTATTACCTGAAGAATTTCCTCTTTTCTATGAGGCAGGATTTAAAGCAGGTTTATGGAATTTTTTCGAAGTATATTTTCCACTGCTTGTTTCTGATAAAATTAAATCTCAGTCAGCTACTTTGAGAGAGAGGATCCGGTTTGTTTTCAAACTCGATATTTTTAAACCAATCTGATATTGACAGGTTTTGAAGTTATTCAATGATATGACAGATTTTTTTTAAGGGGGGAGGGAAGCAGGAGCATAGCCATCAACCTAAGAATAGTATTGTAACTAAGGAGACCAGATAAAGTCTCCCCTCCTTTTTAAAGGAGGGGTGGCCGGGATTGCTGATTATATGATCTTTACAAGGTTCACTTCCCGGCCGGGGTGGTTGATTTAATGATTCTTGTTACCTTTATTCCTATGAAAAACAAAAACCTCTTCAACAGAAAAGGCCTTAAATCTTTCAGATCATCTCTAAGGAACAGGTCCACTTCGGCTGAGGCAACATTTTGGGAGATGTTAAAATCTAGAAAACTTGATGGAAGAAAATTCAGAAGACAATACAGTATTGACAATTTTATTGTTGATTTCTGTTGTCCTTCAGAAAAACTTATTATTGAACTTGACGGAGATCCACACGGGGAATATAATAAAATCCAGGAAGATAAAAATCGAGATAAGTACCTGGAGAACCTTGGATTCACTGTATTAAGGTTTGAAAACAGATTTGTATTCCAGGAGCCTGAATATTTAATAAGTGAGATAAGGAAAGTCATAAATAGAAAAGAATCGATCTGATAAACCAACGAATCAACCACCCTGGCCGCTATTAACCTTTGTAATACATTAACTATCAATGTGCTGCGGCCACCCCTCCTTCAAAAGCTAATCTTTCATCACATCTTTATTTATCCTGCTTGTAAGAAGGTGATTCCTCAATACATCTCCTTC
>Ga0154431_1133_pt1 | contig 12802 bp, 7 predicted proteins | sample RifGroC2_FD_115935 | JGI IMG/M metagenome (GOLD analysis project Ga0154431, IMG submission 115935) | Bacteroidetes bacterium GWC2_40_22 | reverse complement strand
AGGTAGCGTTTTTCAGGCTCTGCAGACAACAGGTTTGCGCCGGCTGTCAGCCGGATGCAGCTTTACTGAATGGAAGCCTCAGATGGAACCGGCTTATCATGTAAGCATCGGTGAGGTTGTTCTCATAGAGATGTCCCATGGAATGCCCGGACTTGTCACAAGGGAGGGGGTCTTCACCAACCCGGGGCCGGGTGCAATTATTAATCCTATGACCGGACCCATATTTATTGATGGCATTGAGCCTGGCGATGCCCTGGCAATAGATATTCTGGATATCAAGGTTGGCGACTGGGGTTACTGCAGCGGAAGGATCTTCGAGCTACGTGACGGTTATGCTTTATTCTCTCCGACACTGAAGCTTCCTATAGAACCGATGCTGGGGGGCATAGGGATTGCTCCTTCAGAAGGAACAGTCGATACACATGCTCCGGGAGATACCGGTGGAAATATTGATTGCAGGGAGGTTCGTGCCGGAAGTACAATTATTTTCAAGTCCAGGGTTAAAGGAGCGCTGGTTGGCATGGGCGATGCACATGCACTCCAGGGTGACGGTGAGATTACAGGTCAGGGCATTGAGACGGATGCAGAAGCCATAATACGTTTCCGCAAATCAGAACCTCTTTCCGACAGGCCTGTCATCATCAGAAGTGATTCATTTTCAACACTCGGGGCACATAAAGACCTTGAAGATGCAGCGTGGCAGGCCACTGAGGATATGATCACTCTGCTCCAGAAAAAGACCGGACGTACTAAAGCTGAGGCCCGTCTGTTAGTCGGACTTAACGGAAAGCTCAGAATTAATCAGATAGTTGACCCAACCAAGGGCGCCCGCATGGAGGTGCCTTCATGGGTTTTTGGAATTTAAAAAGCAAATGATATGATTACCTGGACCTCTCTTTTATATATTCTGGCAACCTTCGTATTGCCTCAGAATACTGCCGGTTCCGATTCAGAGCTGGCTTATTGTGATTTCTCAAAGATTAAACCGGGAAGGTTTGGAGACTATTCTGAAAAAGGATTTCCTGAATATCACTATGTTCCAAGGCATTTCACCGATGGCTGGGATATTGTTAATAACAGGGGACCCGAAGAATGGATTATTGTTGAGTCAGATGGGAAACATTCACTACAGTATCTGGGATATAACAACACAGTCTGGACCAGCGAATTCATATATCCTATTCTCTGTTACGGTGACCTTCTGTGGAAGGATTATACCCTTGAAGTCACTCTGACTCCGGCTGATCGCAGCGATCTTAATGGCATTATCTTCCGTTACAGAGACGGCCGTCATTATTACCTCTTTGGCCTTGACAAGGATAATAAGGTAACTCTTCGCTATCGCGACGGGGAAAAGGATTTTCGCAAGGATGGGTGGCATGAACTTGCAAGAGGGAGTTACCCCACCGATCCGATGAAATCGTATAAAATGCAGGTCGAAACGGCCGGAGCAAAGATCCGTTGCCTGATTGACGGAAAGGAGATCTTCAATGTGACTGATAGCCGGTATTCAGGTGGTAAGGCAGGGCTCTTTGCCACATCACCTGTTTTTTTTCATGATGTACGTGTGACAACTTCAAAAAGAGCGAAGGATGAATATCTCGCTGAAAAGAGCGCATTGGCGGCACAACTAAAAGCATTGCAGGCAGAAAATCCGAAACCAATGGTCTGGAAGAAGATCTCAACCAAAGGATTTGGAGCAGCCAGAGCCATGAGGCTCGGGGATCTTGATGGCGATGGCAGTCTCGATTTCCTGATTGTTCAGAATATGCCATTCTTTGGCAGCAACTACAATCAGATTACCTGTCTGACTGCCCTGGATAACGACGGAAAGATGCTTTGGCAGTATGGCAAACCTGATCCTGACCATGCCTGGCTCACCTATGATGTTGCAGTTCAGATACATGATCTCGACGGAGATGGTAAGACAGAGGTAATTATGGCCCAGGGCCAGTGGATAAAGGTGCTTGAGGGCCTCACAGGCAAAGAGAAAGCCCGTTATCCTGTTCCATCATCGGAAATTCTTCCGGGGGAGACATCATGGCTGGAATACAAACACTACTACCGGAGGGACTTGTTACCTTATCTGAATGTTGATTGCTTCTCATTCGCTGACCTTCGCGGTACAGGCAAACCAAATGATGTCATCATTAAAGACAGGCATACCCGTTTATGGGCCTATACAAACGATTTCCGCCTGCTCTGGACCGCTTCGGCTAACCTGGGTCACTTCCCCTTCTTCCACGACAGTAATAAAGATGGCAGGGATGAAATTTATATAGGCTATACCAAATTCGATCCTGACGGAAAGATCATATGGTCGCTCGATTCTCTGATGGGGGAACACTCGGATGGAGTCTGTGTTGGAGACTTTTCTATTTCAGGAAAGCCTGATAAAGTTTTTGTCGGGGGCAGTGATGATGGAGTTCTGTTGCTTGATGACAGCGGGAAAATACTTAAGCACCACAGGGTTGGTCATGCCCAGACACCAAGTGTCGGACAGTTCCGTCCGGATATTCCGGGACTGGAATTATGCAACATCAATTTCTGGGGCGAACCGGGTCTTATAACCCTTTATGATTGTGATGGTGAAGAGATCACAAATTTTGAGCTGATCCATTCAGGCTCCCCGGTTCAGCCGGTTAGCTGGAGAGGAGATGGCACAGAGTTTATCTTTCTTACACCGAACCATGCTGAAGGAGGACTTGTTGATGGTTGGGGACGAAGGGTAGTCATGTTGCCTGACGACGGCCATCCTGATCTGGCCTGGATGGTGCATGACATTACAGGTGATCCGCGCGATGAGCTGATAGTATGGGACACTGAATCGATTTGGATTTACACTCAGGACCGGCCATTTACAGGATCAAAAGTTTATAAGCCTGTCCGGCCGTCTTTGTACAATGAATCAAATTATGCTACTGTTTTCTCATGGCCTTTTTAGTTTATTCACAAGCCAGCCGTTAAGCGCTTCATTCTCTTCAGGATAAGTCCAGTGTCCTGTTTCAAGGAACAGATGAAGTTCCTTGGGTGCATTTATTACATTATATGCAGAGTACATTGATGTTGGCGGACAGGTTATATCGTTATAGCCCCATGAAAGGAAACCGGGTATTGTGACCCTTCTGGCAAAGTTTACAACATCGAAATAGGCAAGTGTCTCAACTTCATTTGGTTTGGGTTCAATATTCCTGAAGTAGTGAGGCCAGCCACCGGCTCGTTTATTAAGGTATCCTGTGGCGTCGCACATTGCCGGGTAAAATCCTGCCATGTATCTGATCCTTTTATCAAGTCCGGCAGTTATAATAGTAAGGGCCCCTCCCTGGCTGCCACCTGTAACTCCGATATCGGTACTGTTGAATTCGGGAAGTGAGAAAATGAAATCAACTGCTTTTACGCATCCGAGAAAGACTCTCTTATAGTAATGTGTATTCCGGTCATTCATTTTTACAGTCCAGTATGAAGATAATGCACCCGACATAAGGTTTGCATAAACCTGGGGGTCAAGATTCACCGGTATTCCGTGGATACCAATCTCGAGGGTTATGAATCCCTGTCCGGCTGTGCCGGAATCACCGTTATATGGTCTTATCCCGGCGCCCGGTACCCTTAGAATGGCAGGATATTTCCCGGCCTTTTTCGGCATTGCAAGTATCCCATAAATTCTCGAACCGGGGGCCTCATTCTGAAAACTTATATGGTATACATTAGCTTCGCTTGTACATCTCTCAGGCATCAGTGTGATCTTCGGATCGAGATTTATTTTGCGGGCTTCAGCAATAGCATTGCTCCAGAAGGTGTCGAAATCAGCAGGATCTTTCACTGTAGGTTGTATCTTCTCAGGCTCAAAACCTGCAGTTGCAAGTCCTTCATATCTTTTGCCGTCAGCAACGGCCCATACCCTTACGCGATAAAAACCAGGAACCTTCATGGTACCTGAAAATTCAGTTTTCCCGCTTTTCAATACCATACCCTCCTTTTTCTGATCAGGTATCATTTCCGGACCAGCTTCATAATCAATAACTGCATTTTCGACAAGGTTGCCGTCTTTCAGTATCTGTACCGAAAAATTTGCCGTTTCATTCACTTTGTAAGTCCAGTCTTTATGATCGGGCGATACAATAACCCTGAAAAGGGTAGATGCAGGTTGTGATAGGCCTGAAAGGCTCAGAATAATAAACACTGCCAGAATCAGAGTCAGTTGTTTAGTGTTGGTTTTCATATTGTAAGGGATATAATTTGTAATAAATAAAAATCTTCAGTTTATCGTTCCATTGGTTTTTTATTACCAGATAATGAGTTAAACAAATTTAACATAATCCCGCAGGTTGCGTATGTTCAAATCTTAAAATTTGTTAAAAAAAATTAAATTATGGGGGTGAACATTTAAGATACTCTTAAATAAAGCACTATTAAAAGTTAAAGTTTTCCATTTGACTTTTTTAATGTAAGAATTAAATAAGTTTGTGTTGATACCCAACAACCCTGACATTATGAAAACAAATCAGAGTATTTACAGTAATGTAAATATTTTCAGTTATTTAATGTTTTTTATCTTAATCTTTCTGACACTTTCAGGATGCAAATCAGGTAATACCGGTAACAAAAATCAAACATTTACAGCCCCCCCTCCAAATAACGATTTCTTCCAGGAGACAGGGAAGCAGATCGGGATTGATTTCATCCATTCCATCGGAAATGGGACAGATCATCTTAACAATATTATCGAATCAAGCGGAGGGGGAGCCTCATTCCTCGATTTTGACCAGGACGGGTATATTGACCTGTTCCTCAGCAACGGGACCTGGATTGATGGATTCAGTAAGGGTGAAAAACCGAGTGGACTTCCTTTTAATCATCTTTACCGCAACCTCGGTGACGGAACCTTCGAAGATGTCTCTCGGAAAGCAGGTATTGATAATCAGGCTTATTCGATGGGAGCTGCCATTGGTGACTTTAACAATGACGGATATCCTGATATCTATGTATGTAATTATGGTGCCAACATATTATACAGGAACAACGGGAATGGTACTTTCACCGATATTACAAGAAAAGCCAGAGTGGCAGGATTGAAGGAATGCAGTATCGGAGCTGTATGGTTTGACTATGATCTTGATGGTCTTCTGGATATCTACGTTGGTAACTATCTGAGTTTTGATCCGGAATATAAATACTATTATGCCCCGGATGGTTTTCCGGGACCAATGGCATATGACGCCGAACCTGATTACTTATATCGCAACAATGGCGATGGTACATTTACAGATGTAACCCGTGAAATGGGCATCTTCGATCTTGACGGTAGGGCCATGGGTGTGGGTGCTGTCGATTATGACGATGATGGCTATATGGACATATATGTTGCCAACGATCATACTCTCAATTATCTCTGGCATAATGATGGCGGTAAGAAATTCACCGACAGGGGAACAATGTCGGGCACAGCATTCAGCCAGGCCGGAGAGGCAACAGTAAGTATGTCGGTCGATTTTGCAGATTTTAACAGCGACGGACTGATAGATATTTTCCTTTCGGATGATACCTATTGCTCATTATATCAGAATATCGGTAACGGGGTTTTCGCCGACCGGTCATATCCTTCGGGAATTGCCATGGCAGCAGGTCAGTTTGTCGGATGGACCTCAGCATTTATTGATCATGACAATGATGGTGATGTGGATATATTTAAAACAAATGGCGCCCTGAAACATCTTTACGGGCATGAAGACCAGCTGTTTGATAATCTGGGTGAAGGAAAATTCAAGGATATTTCAAATGACCTTGGAGCGTATTTTCATGAGGAGCATGTAGGAAGAGGTGCCTGCCTTGGTGATTATGATAATGACGGTGATCTGGATATCTATATAGCAAATCTGAATGGCCGGGGGATGTTCCTGAGAAACAACAAGGGTAACATGAATAACTGGCTGATGATTAATCTTATAGGAACTACGGGTAATCATGATGGTATAGGATCAAGGGTTAAAATATCAGCAGGTGGGAAGGTACAGACAACCCAGAAGAAAAGTACATCCGGGTATCTCTCGCAGAATGACCACAGGTTGCATTTTGGAATCGCAAAGAATGACCTTGTCGAAAAAATTGAGATAAAATGGCCTTCAGGTAAGGTGCAGGTAATAGAGAATACGAAAGCAAACCAGATATTGACTGTTACAGAACCCTAATTCTGTTTTTTATGCGAAACAAAATGATATTCACTGATATAGCACTTGCTCTTCTCTCTTCTGCTATTTTATTAACATCATGTACAGGGAATTCGGGGGAGGGCATGATCATCATTACTGAGTCAGTAAGCAGCCAGGGTAAGCCCGATTTTGTTACAGGAGAATCATGGCGTTATTTACCGCAAACCCGCCTTTTAGCATTTAATCCCGAACATCCGGATGAATCACCTGAAATAATTACTCCTGATTTCTACTCAGCACGTACTCCTGAAGTCTCTTATGATGGGAAATTCCTGATTTTTGCTGCACAACAGAATGAGAATGAACCCTGGCAGATATGGGAAATGGACCTTGGGAGTCTCAAAGCAAGACAGGTGACCTCCTCTTCAGATAATTCAATTGATCCTGCTTATCTCCCCGGAAGAAGAGTCGTTTTCTCAAGGTTGTCTCAAAATGACTCACTTAAAGCCGGCCACACACTTTTTACATGTAACCTTGATGGAACTGATCTGCAGAGAATCACATTCAATCCCCATACATATTTTGCACCATCGGTACTTAAAGATGGTCGTGTGATAGCCATAAGCCGGCAGGTATACCCATATCTCGATGAACCAGCTATAATGGTTCTTCGTCCTGACGGGACAAAAGCCGAACTTTTCTACAAAGGGGTTAAGGGGAATAAACCTGTAAGCAGGGGATGGGAAACGGCTGACGGAAGGATCATTTTCATTGAATCGGAAAATAATTCATATACAGGAGGAAAACTTGTATCAATAAACTATAACAGACCTCTGCACTCCCGCAAAGATTTGTCACAATCAATGGAAGGTGACTTCCGCTCAGTATTCGCGATGACTGACGGCAGAACCCTTGTCTCTTACAGAACGTCTGAAAATGACCTCTATTCAATATATGAATTTGATTCTGAGAACATGCTATTGGGCAAGAAGCTTTACAGCAGTACAACAGCAAATATTATTGAAGCTGTTGCAGTTTATGAGCACGAAAGACCACGCAAACTACCCAGCGAGGTAGATATGGGTGTTAAAACCGGATTGCTTCTTTGTCAGAACATAAACGTTACGGGAATGAGTTCTCCTGAAACAGGTTTTTCATTACCGCTTGCTGACCGTATTGAAGTAATAGGAGTGGATTCATCGCTGGGAGTTGTGGAAGTGGAAAAAGATGGCTCAGTCTATCTTAAAGTATCGGCTGATATGCCATTCAGGATCAGGACACTGGATGCCGGAGGCAAAACCGTGAATGGACCAGGAGGATGGTACTGGCTGAGACCAAATGAGAGAAGAGGTTGTATCGGATGCCATGAAGATAATGAGATGGTGCCGACAAACCGATATGCCATTGCCATAAGTAAAGATCCGATAGTTCTCCCGGTGCATGTTTCAGGAATTAAAGAAAAGAAAATTGAACTGGAATAATGTTGTATCTATGAAAAAAATCTTGCTGGCAGCCGGAGTTATTGCCATTATTTCAATAGTTGTATTCATACCGGGTAAGAGATGGGCCAGGGCGCATGTAAATTATAAAACGGCAACTGATGATCATCCGCTGAAATGCACTGACTGTCATGCATATATATCCAAATCTCCATTAATATCAAGACTGGTTAACAGAGATTATTTTTCTCCTGTGAATGTAACTGTATCAGGTGATGGTAAACTTTTATTTGTAACGGCGCAGGATGCTGATGAACTGATAGTAGCCGACAGTGAAAAAGGCGAGATCATCAAAAAGATCTCAGTGGGGAATAAGCCTTATGGGGTCATCATTGATAAAGCCGGTAAGAAAGCCTATGTAAGTAATCAATGGTCTGACAATGTGTCGGTAATAGATCTGGATAATCTTAAGGTAACAGATACCCTGGCAACCGGTAACGGACCTGCCGGTATGTCATTCAGCTCAGATGAAAAGCATCTTTATGTTGTAAATTCCTATAGTTCAGATCTCACTGTGATTGATCTTGAAGAAGGAGTTGAAAAGAAGAGACTGTCCACGGGAAGCAATCCTACAAACATTCAGCTTTCACCTGATGGCAATGAATTGTATGTTACAGCCAGGCGCGCTGCCATAGTACCTTACGGAGAGCCCATGGCTACAGAGCTGACAGTCATTAATGACAACTCAAAACGGATCAAAACATACCTTAGTGTAGAGTCGGCCTATCTGATGGAGAATGTTGCTTTTACACCTTCAGGCGACCTTGCATTAGTAACCCTTATCAGACCAAAAAATCTGATACCGACACTTCAGGTTGAAAGAGGATGGATGATGAACCACGGATTTGGTGTTATAGAGCAGAAGGGAGACGGAAGGATAATACAGCTTCTTATAGATGAGCCGCAGGCATATTATTCAGATCCATTTGATATTGTAATTACACCCGACGGGAGAAGAGCCTTTATTTCAAGTTCAGGGGTTAATCTTATAACAGTTATTGATATTGATTCGGTCAGACAACTGATCTCTGAATCAACCCCTGAAATGCTTAGCCTCTGGTCCAATCACCTGGGTGTAAGCAGCAGGTATGTTGTAAAACGAATACCTACCGGTGCAAATCCCAAAGGCCTTGCACTCTCTCCTGATGGAAAACTACTCTATGTTGCAGAGCATCTTGAGGACCGGATCGGAGTAATCAGCACTGAAAGCCTTGAAATGGTGAATACTATCAATCTTGGGAAGTCACATAGGGTTACAGTGCTAAGGCATGGTCGCAAGTTACTGAATAATGCAGGTCGTACATTCCAGAATCAGTATTCATGCTATACATGTCATCCTGATGAACACGAGGATGGACTGGTTTACAATATGGCTTCCAAAGATATGGGAAGGAATGTTACCAACACCCAGTCGCTTAGGGATATAGGCGATACTCCTCCTTTCAAATGGAACGGGAAAAACCAGACTGTTTACAAGCAGGATGGAATGAGATTCTCAACAGTTTTAACCAGAACAGAGCAGTTCCCATACAAGGACCTGGATGCGATTACCGCATACATAATGAGAGGTATCTCATACCCGCCGAATCTTCTGTACAACCCCGATGGTAAATTAACCGAAGCACAAAAGAGAGGTAAAAAGATATTTGAGCGGACAACAGATAATTTTGGGAACATCATCACTGAGAATAACCGTTGCGTAACATGCCATCCGGCACCATATTATACTAACCTGCTGCCTGCAGATGTAAGTACGCTTGCTGCCAGCGACGATTCAATATTGTTCGACACACCCCATCTGAACAACATTTATGCCTCACCCCCTTATCTCCACGATGGCCGGGCAAACACACTTGAAGAGATATGGACACTATACGGAAAAGATGACAGGCATGGATTAGCAGGTGATATGACAAAAATCGATCTTAATGATCTTGTTGAGTATCTTAAGTCATTGAGAGGCCCTGCATATGAGATAAATGAGTCAAAGATACAGCGTGCTTCAATTAGAAAATAACCCTCTAACCATTTAGATATCAGTATGAAAAAAATCATCAAAAGTCAATATTTCAAGATAACACTCCTTGCAGTTGTCATTCTTGGTGCCGTATCAATGGGCTTTATTTTAAAGGATAAGTATCATGACAACACCCGGCATGGTGCTGTCCGGACATCCTCAGATGCTTTTGATCGTCCGGAAATACCAGGCCTTCCGGCTCCAGACGATTTAACAAAGGATGTACCGGTGTTTGGTAACTGGAAGAACTTCACTACAAAAGATGGCCTGCCTTCAGACAAATGCTTTTGCGTAAGGATTGACGGGGATAAGGTTTATGTCGGTACTCATGACGGACTGGCTGTTTACGAGAATGGCAAATGGCGAACATATACTACAAAAGACGGACTGTCCCATAACGGAGTGGTTTCGGTAGATGTAAACGAAATTACAGGCGATGTTTGGATAGGGACGTTAGGAGGCCTGACAAAATGGTCGGGTGGAAAGTTTGAGGTTTTCAACCAATTCAACAGCGGAATGCCCAATGATCTTGTTTACATGGTAATCTGCGATGGCAGGGATGTGTGGTGTGCAACAGGAGGAGGTGCAGGACATTATGATACTTTCACTAAAGAATGGGAAATATTCACAGAGGCAAATGCCCCTATGCATGAACCATGGACTTATGGTGTTTCAGCCGGAGATGGCAAGGTGTTTATCGCTGCATGGGGCGGAGGGGTAATTGAATATAACACAAAAACCAAAAAGTTCAGGGATTATACCGATCCGGATGGTTTTATGGAAATCGACCTGCAACCTGATGACGGTGTGGTTCATGACATTACAACTGCAACATCATGGGCCGATGGGATCCTTTGGGTCTCAACCTATTTTGGCATGAGCCGCTACGACGGCAAGTACTGGAAAGGATATTTTGATCACGACAGCGGACTGGCCAGCAATTTTATCAATTTTCTCAGAGCTGAGGGACCAGTAGCTTATGTCTGCAGCGATAACGGACTCAGCAGCACAAATGGCACAAACTGGGTTACATATAAGAAAAACGATAACGATGCAAATGGAGTTGCTATAGTGACAACCGGTGGAGTAAAGAAAGAGATCCCGCTAAGCCCCTCCATAGCACATAATTTCATCATAGGTGTTGATGCCGAGGATGATGTCCTGTGGGTTGCAACCTCAAAAGGCGTCAGCCGCGGTGAAAAAATTAAATACTGATTACCGATTACTTTAAACTTATATATAACCTAACATAGCTAAATTATAATTGATGACTGACCAAAAAATACTGTTAGACCTTTCTAAACTCACAGATGGCGAACGCATTGAAATGAGAAAGCTGGGAATACTGAGTGCTGAAAACATTATTACAAAGACGGTAATGCCTGAAGTTCATAAGGATCGCCCACCCATTGAGAAGCATATAACACATGCTCCACACGTAATAAACGAAGCTTATAATTATCAGAAACCCTCATCCTTTTCCAGGGCATTACGTCTCGATTTCGGCGACTACAAGGTACTTCTCATATCAGGAACAGCCAGTGTAAATGAAGAGGGCAAGGCAGAACATATTGGTGATTTCAGGGCCCAGCTCTGGAGAACTTACCGGAATATCACCAGTTTGCTTGAAGCAGAGGGAATGTCGTGGCATGATGTTGTAAGGACAACAAATTACCTCAGGGATATTGAAAGGGATTATGCAGAGTTCAATAAGATCAGGACTTCTTTTTACAGCTGGTTGGGACTTGATCCCCTTCCTGCAAGTACGGGAATACAGGCCAGGCTTTGCTGGGAGACCCTTTTGGTTGAGATTGAGGCTTATGCTGTTTGTAAAGTGAAATAAAAAAATATACTATGAAACTGCAGATTCGATACACAGTTGTACAGTTTGTAATAATTCTTGTTTCTCTTACAGGAATAAACGCCCAGGAAAAGGCTCAGAACTACGGAAATATCCCCAATGAGCTTGTTGCCTATGATAAGTATATGAAGGCATATAAATATCATTTTATTGAGCCCATAGAGTTTTATGGTGCAGGCCGCGAAAAGAAGGCACCAACCGACCTGAAAGAGGTTAGAATAGGCTTTCTTGGTCCTCTTGAGGGCTCAATTCTGATGAACCTTGGTAACCAGATGCTACAGGGCTCAATACTTGCAATTGAAGAGGCCAATGCCAGAGGAGGATACAAGGGCATACCATATAAACTAATGGTTCATAATGATTTCGGTCTGTGGGGTGCGGCAGCCAATGAAATAGTAAAGATGGACGATGAAAAGGTTTGGGCATGGCTGGGTACTATTGATGATATAAATTCTCATGTAGCTATCAGGGCTACGCTTAAAATGGAGATTCCCAATGTCAATACCGGCGATCCTGACCCGACCTTCACAGAAACCAATATTCCGTGGGTAGTTCGTACCATACCTGATGACAGGCAGTCGAGCTATGCACTGGTAAACAGGATATTTGTAAAAGATGGTCATAAAAGAGTTGCCATGATAAGAGCAAATAACCGATATGGACGCGTGGGTACCCTTCATTTCAACCGTACAGCAACAAGGTTGGGTTTTCCGGTAGTCATCGAAGAACGTTTCAGCGATGGTGAGACAGATTTTACTGCCCAGCTTGAGCGAGTAAAGAAATCAAATCCCGATGCTATTGCAATGTGGGGTAACGCAAAGGAGTCGGCTCTGATACTTAAGCAGATAAGGGCTATGGGACTTAAACAGCCTGTATATGCTTCTGACCGGGTTGTTAGCAAGGATTTCCTGAATATTGCAGGCTCGCTTGCAGAGGGAGTTGTAACAACGTGCCAGTATAATCCGGAGGCTGATGATCCTAAACTGAAAAAATTCAAGGCAAATTATATAAAGCGGTTTGATATGGAACCCGATGTTTTTGCAGCACATGCTTACGACGGGATGAATTTAATCATTCAATCTGTACAGCGTGCCGGCCTTAACCGGGCATTAATCCGGGACGTGCTTACTGATATGAAGATATCTAACGGATATAAAGGTGTTACCGGTGAATTGGTTTATGATGGTACCTGGAATAACATAAGGCCCATTTTTATGGCAGAGGTCAACAATGGGAAATTTGAATTCTATCCTGCACCAAAATGGGAAAAGGAGGA
>Ga0154431_1020_pt1 | contig 13331 bp, 10 predicted proteins | sample RifGroC2_FD_115935 | JGI IMG/M metagenome (GOLD analysis project Ga0154431, IMG submission 115935) | Bacteroidetes bacterium GWC2_40_22 | reverse complement strand
ACTAAAAAACTATTTCTATTTCGAAAGGCCGTTAATAATCCTTACTAATTTGTTAATAGGCTGTCAGTTTTATATTTCTTCGTGCGTTGCCCCTGACAAGAAGAGGGAGTCTCAAAAGACTGTTTACTTAAATCCACCCCTAAATCCCCCAGGGGGGACTTATTGAAAACCAATAACTTATTACGCCCCCCTTGGGGGGTTTGGGGGTTAAATTCGGCTTTTGAGACACCCTCTTTATTGCAGTACAGAAAGTTATTTAGCGTAATTAACCGCCCTTGTTTCGCGGATCACAGTGATCTTTATCTGTCCGGGGTAAGTCATCTCATTCTGGATCTTCCGGGCAATCTCATATGAGAGGCTCTCCGCTTCCTTATCATTTACCTTTTCAGCTCCAACAATGACACGCAGTTCCCTGCCTGCCTGGATAGCATAGGTCTTCATAACTCCGGGATATTGAAGTGCCAGTGACTCAAGCTCTTTCAATCTTTTAATATATGATTCAACAACTTCACGTCTCGCACCGGGACGGGCTCCTGAAATGGCGTCACAAACCTGTACAATCGGAGCTATAAGGGTTGTCATTTCTGTCTCGTCATGATGGGAACCGATAGCATTGCATATCTCAGGCTTCTCCTTGTATTTTTCAGCCATTTTCATTCCCAGTATTGCATGTGGCAATTCAGGCTCATCATCAGGGACTTTTCCAATATCATGAAGTAGTCCTGCTCTCTTGGCCAGTTTAGGGTTAAGCCCTAATTCAGCTGCCATTATCGAACAAAGGTTTGCAACTTCCCGCGAGTGCATAAGCAGGTTCTGACCGTAAGATGACCTGTATTTCATTTTACCGATAAGTCTTATCAGCTCAGGATGAAGGCCATGAATTCCAAGGTCAATTGCTGTCCTTTTACCTATCTCAAGTATCTCTTCCTCAACCTGTTTCCTGGTTTTCTCAACCATCTCCTCAATTCTGGCAGGATGTATTCTTCCATCAGTCACAAGCTGATGAAGTGCCAGACGGGCCACTTCCCTCCTTACAGGATCAAAAGCAGACAGTACAATTGCCTCAGGTGTGTCATCAACTATAATCTCCACACCTGTAGCAGCTTCGAGTGCCCTTATATTACGACCTTCACGCCCTATGATGCGTCCCTTCATTTCGTCTGACTCAATATGAAAAACCGTAACTGCATTCTCTATTGCATGCTCAGCAGCAACGCGTTGTATAGTCTGAATCACAATCCTTTTGGCTTCTTTATTCGCCGTCATCTTTGCCTCATCGAGAATTTCATTGATATATGACATAGCTCCTGTCTTAGCCTCCTCCTTCAATGACTCTATAAGATGATTCTTGGCTTCGTCGGCTGAGAAGCCTGATATAGCTTCAAGCTGTTCAACCTGCTGGCGGTGCAGTTTTGACAGCTCATCGCCCTTTTTGTCAACAAGCTCCAGCTGGGAAGTCAGGCTTTCGCGTATAGTATCAGCTTCATTTTTTTTCCTCTGAGCCTCTTCTATTTTCTGAGAGAGTGTATGTTCCTTTTGTTTAATCCTGTTTTCAGCCTGTGTTATCCAGTTATTCTTTTCGTTAATTACCTTTTCATGCTCGCTTTTGAGCTGGAGAAATTTCTCTTTAGCCTGAAGTATCTTCTCCTTTCTTGTCACTTCGGCTTCAGCTTCAGCCTCACTTAATATTTTCCGGCTTTTGTTTCTCAGGGCTGTCTGCCAGATCAGGTATGATGCCCCGAATCCTATTACAAGGGCCGACAGAGATATTATTATCAGCGGCCCGTTACCAATCATTCCTATAATTAAATTCATAATAAACTGTATTAAGTATATAAAAAACCCGCAAAGTTCCTTCAGCTTTTATAAAACCCCATATCTAAATGGCTGAAGCTCCTGGTTAAGCTTGAACGTCCACTGTCCCGCGATTGCGGGATCCCGACGAATCGGGATGAGGCCTGTTCTTCCCTGACCAAGGGTTGCTCCAAAGTTTTAACTGTTGAGTTTCAAAAATGAATGAAGAAACAATGCGGGCAATTTCTTTTATCTATTTTAAAGAACGCTGTTACTCTTTTGATTCAAGAACCGCTTCAATCTTGTGAATCAGTTCTTTCAGGGCATCAGGGAGATAATCCTTCTCGAGTTTTTCCTCCTCCTCCGTGAGTTTTATAACGTACTGCAAAGCTGCCATTGCCAGAAAGTCCTGTACATCCTTATCGGTATACCTCTGCTTGTACTGCAGAACTTTCTCATTAATCATCCTGGCTGCTTTCCTTATCCTCTCCTCATTATCCCTTTCAACCTTTAATGGATAATACCTGTCGGCCACATTAACCCTGATCGAAAGTTTATCATCCATTTCTATATTTTATCTGTTTAAAAGAGCAACACACCTGTCAATTTCCCGCACTAATTCTGTAATTTTCCTCTTCGCTTCAGCTGCGTTTTCACCTTCACCCAACAATGCTCCTGTCAATTTTACCCTATCGTATTTCGTTTCCAATTCCTTTATTCGTTCATTCCGGCTCTGAAGCATATTGTTCAAAGCTTCATTTCCTTTTCTAAGTTCCTCTGCCTCAGTTCTCAGGTCCGCATACCTGTTTAACAATTCATCCAGTTTTCTGTTTAAAATAATTAAATCCTCGTACCCCTGACCGGACATGTTTACATATTTACTACAAAATTAATATTGTTAATGGAATTTTCAAAAATTTGGATGAAATAGTTTGCATGAATGAACCGGAAGTTTAGCTTTGCAACTCTGTAACCAACGATATTCAAATTAATGCTTCAAATCCGGCTTATTATAATCAGCATATTATTATCCAATATTTTATCTGATAATCCCAGAGACAGGGCATTGTTTATATCACCTGTTAACATCCCTCTTTTGTTATCAGCAAATTTCGGGGAGCTGAGAATTGATCATTTCCATTCAGGAATTGATATTAAGACTCAGGGCGTTACAGGTAAAGAGGTTGTTGCAGCATCAAGCGGATATATTTACAGGATTGGTGTATCGCCGGGGGGATTTGGAAAAGCTCTTTACATTAAGCATCCGTCAGGTTATTCAACAGTATACGGGCACCTCGACAGGTTCATCCCGGAAATCGAAGATTATGTTAAAAAAATGCAATATGAGAAAAAGAGTTTTCTTATAACTGCATATCCGCCAAAAGAAAAATTCACTGTTAAACAGGGGGACCTGATTGCCTATTCAGGAAACTCCGGCAGCTCCGGCGGACCTCATTTACACTATGAAATAAGAAAATCTGATAATGAGAAGCCTGTTAACCCTCTTATGTTTGAATTTGGTGTCAGCGATAATATTAACCCTGTTATCGAAAAACTTTTTATCTATCCTGCAAACAGGAACACTTCTATCAACGGAAATAATTCTGTTAAAAGAATTGAAGTCATGGGCGGACACGGAAATTATTATATTCCGGCTGAAAAAGAGATAATTATAAGCGGATCCGCAGGATTTGGGATAAAATCATTTGATCTTTTAAATGACAGCTATAATAAATGTGCAGCCTATACCATTGAGCTTATAATCGATAGCACAACAATCTTCGGATATGAAATGGATGAGTTCTCATTCAGTGAATCGAGATATATCAACAGTCATATAGATTATGAGACTTACATGAAAGAAAAAATATATGTCCAGAGAACATATTTACTCCCAAACGATAAACTGAGTGTTTATAAGAGAATTATTAACCGGGGAATATTTTCTTTCGATGACGATCTAATCCATAATGTAAAAATCATTGTTGCTGATGTCAACAGTAACAGATCTACATTATCCTTTCGCATTAAATCTCAGTCGGATAATCAATTAGCCAACCAGAAGAAAGAAGAGGAAGATATAGTTATCATGCCATTCAACAGGCAAAACAGATTTATTTCTGAAAACATAAAGGTCAGTATACCTGCCGGTGCATTGTATGATACCCTGAGATTTTCGTACAAACAGATCCCCGGATCTGAAAATATGCTGTCAGACCTTCATCAGGTCAATAACAAGTACACTCCCCTTCATAAGGCCTATACACTTGCGATCAAACCTGTTAGAATTCCGGCCGGAATGGAATCGAAGATGATCATAGTTCAGATAGGTGATGAACAAAAAAAGTCAGCCCTGAAAAGTTCCCTGAGTGAAGGATATGTTACAGCAGAAGCTACTTCATTTGGTAGTTTCTATGCAGGGATAGATACAATACCTCCGGTAATCAATACCAACGGACTTGGTTCTGAAAAAGACCTGACCGGCAGAAAGGAGATCAGAATAAAAATAAAGGATGATCTGTCAGGCATTAAATCATATGACCCCGAAATAGATGGTAAATGGGCTCTTTTTGAATATGATCAGAAGAATGATGTGCTGATTTACAGGTTTGACGAAAAAAGAATAAAACGGAATTCAGAGCATGTACTTAAATTGAAAGTAACTGACAATAAAGACAATATCAGTTTCTTCAACTATAACTTCATCTGGTAGGATATTTCACTATTTTATATGCTTGCCCCCGACCCGTTTCGCAATCCACCCTCTCAAGCGGGCTCAATTTTGAGCACTAAATCTACCCCCCTTTAAGGGTATTGACGTCAAGCTAAGAGTAGTAATATTAGTACAGAGGTCAGATGAAGTCAGATGAAGTTTCCCCTCCTTTTGAAGGAGGGGAAACTTTAATGACCAAACTACATCTCAATATTTTAATCCGCTTGCATTTATTGATCTACCATGTAATTTCTTTCTCAGACTCCTGATATTGACGGCTATGCCCTCATGGGGAATTATTTTGTGCAATAAATTTACGGCTGAAAAAAGAGGCAGAAGTATTATATAAATATGTTTGGTTTGATAATTAATAAATCAGTTGATCTTAGAGGGATAAAGTCCTCTCTTTATCATATTGCTGATATTCTCAACAACAAACGGTTTGTCTTCCCTGTATGTTACACCAAACCAGTGTTCATTGCTCATAAGTATCTGAATTGTAATCTCCCCGCTCTTGACAAATTTATCCACTGAGGTTGGAATATCCAGTTCAGATTTGAGATCCATTCCTCTGGCATCAATGAAACTCCTGAATTCCTTTCCCAGGAATTCAAAGCATGAAGGTTTGAATCCCCACAAATTCATAGAAACCACTTCATCCCCCGTGAATTTTCCCATTTTGCCGTCATGATCCGGAGCCTGTGCGCCATCAGGAAGTTTTTCAATCTGGCGTGTTTCGACGATATTTACAAGTAAACCTGCAGAATCAACCCTGCAAACACCTCTGTTCACATGACCATGTTCGGACAGGGTATTCTTCATCTTATAACCCACAATACAGTAATTGTTGGGATCCTTATCGTTCATCAGAAAATCGTAAAGTATCTTAAAGGATTCAGCTCCGTAGAAATCATCCGCATTAATAACTCCGAAAGGTTCCTTTATCTTATCCTTTGCTACCAGTATAGCATGGCTTGTTCCCCATGGTTTCGCCCGTTCAGGATGAACTTTTACACCCTCCGGCAGATTTGTGATTTCCTGGAAAACATAATCAACTTCAATTTTCCCTTTCAGCTTCTTTACAAAACGCTCTTTGACCTGCTCTTCAATATCACGCCTTATTATAAAAACTATTTTACCAAATCCGGCACGGATAGCATCGTAAATTGAGTAATCGATTATTGTTTCACCGGAAGGGCCAACATCATCAAGTTGCTTATTGCCACCATAACGGCTGCCCATTCCTGCTGCCAGGACTAAAAGTGTAGGTTTCATATCAGTTGGTTTTTGATCTGCACAATTATACAGAAAAAAATATTACTTTTAAAATATTGAACTTAAAATTGAGATTTGAATTATGAACTATAAGCTCGAAATATGTGTTGACAGTATCGAATCTGCATTGAATGCGCAACTTGCCGGCGCTGACCGTATTGAGCTGTGCGACAACCTTATTGAAGGGGGAACAACTCCTTCATATGGTACAATCATATCTGCCAGAAGCAATCTGAATATCATGCTTCATGTGATAATCAGACCGAGAGGCGGAGACTTTCTTTATACCGATACAGAGTATGATGTAATGCGCCGGGATATAGAAGTTTGCGGTGAATCAGGTGCAGATGGCATTGTTACCGGTATTCTTACGGCTGACGGGAAAATTGATATTGATCGCACTGCCAGCCTGGTTGAATTTGCACGGCCTATGTCAGTTACGTTCCACAGGGCATTTGACATGTGCGCTGATCCGGTTAAGGGACTTGAATCGATAATTCAGTCAGGAGCTGACAGACTGCTGACATCAGGTCAGAAGAAAACAGCAATTGAAGGATCTGACCTGATAAATAAACTTATTAAACAGGCACAGGGGAGAATAATTATAATGCCGGGCAGCGGTATCGATGATCATAATATCGCCTCAATCGCCAAAGCAACAGGAGCATCTGAATACCATTTAACCGGCAGAAAAACTATACAAAGCAGAATGGAATTCAGAAAAAAGGAAATAACCATGAGCGGGTATCCGGGTTATGATGAATTTTCAGGAAAGGTAACTGATACTGACAAGATAAGACGGATAATAGATGTTTTGAGAGCAATCTGATCCTCAAAATAATTATTTTTAACTGAAAGATCATTTCACAAATTCAATAATTCACCTCTAAATCCCCCAGGTGGGACTTGAAGAAGAATGATCAACAGATATTAAAAGCCCCCCTTGGGGCATAGGCGTTAACTTAAGAGTAGTATTGTAAATAAGGAGACTAGAAAAAGTTTCCCCCCGCCAAAGCGGGGCAGGCTCTCCTTTTGAAGGGGGCTGAGCGTTAAGAATTTGCCCAGTGGGCAAATTTAGCGAAGAGCCAGGCCGCAGGGAAGGCGCCGGGACAATTGATTCTCTGATATTTACAAGATTAATTTCCCGGCCGGGGTGGTTGATTTATACTTTCTTTTTATCTTTATATCTATGAATAACAAAAACCTCTTCAACAGAAAAGGCCTTAAATCATTCAGATCATCCCTCAGGAACAGGTCAACTTCAGCTGAGGCAGCATTATGGGAGATGTTAAAATCAAGAAAACCCGATGGAAGAAAATTCAGAAGACAATGCAGTATTGGTTATTACATTGTTGACTTCTGTTGTCCTTCAGAAAAACTTATAATAGAACTTGACGGATATCCCCATGGTGAATATCATAAAATACAGGAAGATGAAATCAGGGATAACTACCTGGAGGGCTTTGGATTCACTGTATTAAAGTTTGAAAACAGATTTGTATTCCAGGAACCGGAATATTTAAAAAGTGAAATAAGGAAAGTTATCAATAAAAGAAAAGAATCGATCTAATAAACTAATCAACCACCCCGGCCGCAATCATCCTTTGCAATACATTAATTAATAAATGTGCTGCGGCCACCCCTCCTTCAAAAGGAGGGGAAAATGTTATGACCGACCTTAAATTCGATATTAAAAGCTGTTTGCCTATATTGATCCTCCCTGTAAACCTTTTTCAGATTGCTTAAGTTAACACCTATGCCCTTGGGGGGTTTGGGGGTAAAATTAAACAATAGTTACATTTCCGCACTTATTTTGATTTGCCATTAATACGGTTTTTGCAGTTTAACTGAAAGCTGATATCTTTGAAAACAATTTTTCAGATTTTACCGGGAGCAACAAAACAATATATAATTGATTTATTATGAAAAAAACAACCGCATTATTATTGGTGATACTGCTTACAGGCTTTCTGCCGGAACAGATTACAAATGCCTGTACTAATTTTATTATTACAAAAGGTGCATCAAAGGATGGATCGGTAATGATCACCTATTCTGCCGATTCTCATGTCCTGTATGGAGAACTCTACTACCGGCCGGCAAAAGACTGGCCTAAAGGAGTCATGGTGGATGTATATGAATGGGATACAGGCAAGTACCTTGGAAAGATCCCTCAGAAGGCACACACATACTCCGTAGTGGGAAATATGAACCAGCATCAGCTTTCAATCGGAGAGACAACCTTCGGAGGACGTGCAGAACTTGCTGATTCTACCGGGATCATTGATTATGGTTCCATGATTTATATGACACTTCAGAGAGCAAAAAATGCAAGGGAGGCTATTGCCACATTCTCACAGCTTGTTTCTGAATTCGGATATGCAAGCTCCGGGGAGTCCTTTTCAATTGCCGATGCAAATGAGGCATGGATCATGGAACTTATTGGGAAAGGTCCTGGTAATAAAGGTGCCGTATGGGTTGCACGCAGGATACCTGATGGCTATATATCGGGTCATGCCAATCACCCCAGGATCACAACTTTCCCCCTTGCCGACGGGAAAAAATCGATCACTTCCAAACAACTTGACAGGATCAATAATCCGGAAGTTGAAACTGTATATGCATACGATGCCATTGAAGTGGCAAGAAAATCCGGATGGTTCAAAGGGCAGGATAAAGATTTCAGCTTCAGCGATGTTTATGCTCCTCTTGATTTTTCAGGAGCACGATTCTGTGAAGCAAGAGTATGGTCGGGATTCAATGCTGTTAATTCTCAAATGGGACAGTACCTCGATTATGCCATGGGTAAGGATCTGAATAACAAAATGCCGCTCTGGGTAAAACCTGATAACAAGGTGGCCCTGAAAGATGTAATGGGAATGATGCGTAATTTCTACCAGGGTACCCCCATGGATATGACAAAAGATGTTGGTGCCGGACCTTTCGGCAGCACAGTAAGATGGAGGCCAATGACCTGGACGGTTGATGGCGTGTCATATCTCCATGAAAGAGCTATATCAACACAACAGACAGGCTTTTCTTTTGTGGCTCAGAGCCGTTCATGGCTGCCTGATCCGGTTGGAGGGATCCTGTGGTTCGGAGTAGATGATACATACTATACAGTTTATACTCCAATGTACTGCGGTATTACGAAAGTACCTGAGCCATTTGCCGCAGGAAACGGAGATATGATGACTTTCAGTGAAAATGCTGCATTCTGGGTATTCAACCAGGTGACAAATTTTGCTTACAGCCGTACCAGCCTTCTTATTAATGATCTTCAGAAGAAACAGTCAGAACTGGAAGATGGATTTATTGCAGAAACAGCAGGAATTGACAAATCAGCTGAAGCTCTGTACAAAAAGAATCCGGCAGAAGCTGTAAGCTTTCTCTCTGACTATTCTGTAAAATCAGGTAATAAGACAGTTGCTGAGTGGCAGGATCTTTATAAATTCCTCTTTACAAAATATATGGATGGTAATGTGAAAGAGAAGAGAGCTGTTCCCCATGGATATAAATATTATACTCCGAAAGTGACTCAGCCCGGCTACAGTGAAGAGTGGAACAGGGTAATTGTAAAAAGTGCAGGTGATAAACTAAAGGTGATAGAATAGGCGCAGGGTGCAGGGCGAAAGGTGGAAGGCATGAGATCCTCAAACCCCTTTTATTTATAGCCCGTAACCTGAACCATTTTCGTAAATCAGGGATAAAAGCATATTATACAGCATCCGGATAAGTGAGCTTCCCTCCCTGGAGGGGCTGGGGGTGGGTTTAAATAATAAAATTATTAATCACTACTCGGATTAATAAAATATTATTTCTATATTTGCGACCTGATTTTTGAAACTATATTGAGAATACAAAATACTTTGTGAGATGAACTTAATGAAAGTTGTTGAGAAAGAATTTGCGGTAAAAAATGAATATCCCAAATTTACATCAGGAGACACTGTAACTGTCCATTATAAAATTAAAGAAGGTAACAAGGAAAGGATTCAGCAGTACCGTGGAGTAGTTATACAAAGAAGCGGAGAAGGACACACTGAAACCTTTACAGTAAGAAAGATGTCGGGCAATATAGGTGTAGAAAGAATATTTCCTGTAGCTTCACCTTTTATTGATAAGATAGAGGTAAACAAGCATGGTAAGGTACGCAGGGCAAGAATCTTTTACCTCCGCGATCTTACCGGTAAGAAAGCCCGTATCCGTGAAAAGAAATTCTAGAAACAATTAGAATAAACAAAAAATGCCGGTCAGACTTACCGGCATTTTTTTCTTAGATTTTATTAATCATCTCCTCACTCTTTTTCTTAGCTTCCTCTACCAGCTTATTTGCCTTTGCATCAGCTTCCTGTTCCAGCTGTGTTGCTTTCTTATCTGCGGTTTGTCTCACTGTATCTGCTCCCTTTTTAGCAGCAAGTCTGGCAATGGTGCCCTTGCTTTCGGCCTCCTTTGTCAGATTCTGAGCCTGAACTTCAGCCTCTTCGCGTATCTGTTTTGCTACTTTTGCAGCTTCATCCCTTAACCTCTGCCCCTGCTCCTCTGCATCCCGGATAAGTTTTGCAGCTTGCTCTTCTGCTTCAACCCGTGCTTTATCTTTAGCCTGACCAACGGCCTGATCAACTGTTTGTTTAGCCACTTCCTTTACGGTTGCTTTTACACCTCCATCAGATCCTTCTCCGGAACCGCTGCCAAAGAAAGGAGCTATTACAGGTTTATCAAATGTCCCTGTAATTTTAAGATTTACTTTAATGGTTTCAGATGGCTTATATGCAACACCAAATGCCGCTGCCTGTGCTGATAAATTATCAATCAGAGAGTTAACAGAGCTTCCAAGGTCAGATCTGGGTATTTCTGTTTTCGCAACATAGTTTATTGTCTGATCAAGTCCCTGATCGCCACTGATATTCATTTTGAGGTTCCCTGTTTTAATATCGAAGGGCTTTATATATATTCTCCCGTCAGATATAGTAAAACTGATATTTATGTCCTTGAAGGTGTTGGTATATTTATCCCCCAGCTTGAGTGTCTCCTTTATTTTATCGAAGGTGCCTGATTCTACAAGAGTTAACTGATCTGACTGAATTTTTCCATAACCATCGATTGATTGGGTAACCGGCATCATGTCACTGCCCAGGAGACTTGAGAAAGCAAGGGTACTGTTTATTTTCCCATCTATCCCTTTTGCTGCCGGAGCCATTTTCTGAACTGTATTGAATGTTCTGAATGCATCCTTAACTGCAATATTCTTCACATCAAAGTCAGCTTTCATCTTTGGTTTCAGAGTATCGCGGGTGTCATAGTCAGCATTCATGGATATAGATCCCTCAAGGATGTTCATGCCAGTCTCCCTCAGGCTCAGGACGCCACCTCTGACAATAATGAGCCCCTTAACTTTCGTGGCTTTGATATTGTCATAAATAAAGTCGTCTATAAGAGCATTGAATTCAAAATCGATGTTTTTTGGTACCTGAATAACTGTAAGTGCGGAAGTATCTTCAACCACCGTAGTGTCCGTTGCCATTTTTGACATAATTTCACCCACATCTACAAGTTTTGAACGCATAGAAAGCTTTCCCCTGATTGTCTGATCGCTGAATACATATGGGATATAGTTTTCTAATCTTCCATTAAGAAGGAAATCGCTTTTTCCTCCTACATTCAGACTGATACCAGTCATAGCAGCATAGGCGGGAGTAAATTCAAATCCGGCAGAATTAATCTTAACTTCAGGATATCCGGTCATTGCAACCACCATATCCTTTATTCCCATATTACCGGTTGCCTTGAAACTTTCGTACTGCTCCTTTTCAATCATTGACATCTTTCCTGCCATCTGCACCGACATATCAATAATACCTGATAAGCTGATACTGTCCATAGGCACAGCTTTCATAAGGGCAGACAGATCAATACGTCCAATCATCGAACCCTTAAAGTCGGGATCACTCATCGGTGTTTTCAGGGCAAAGGTCATGTCGAACGGACTGCCGGCAAGTTCCATATGAAAAAGATCGATGTTGGCAACTGTTTTGTCCATATCTTTGCCGTCAACAAATACATCTGACTTCAGGTTTATGTTCTGAATCTTCTCAGGAAGATCAGGATAGCTTATCATGCCATTATTTATCGACATATTAAGGGATATATCAGGAAGAGTGCTGTCTGCATCACTGTAAACACCCTTTGCAGAACCTGAAAAAGCAAACTCTCCTGTTGTTGTCAGATCCTGGTAATCATTCATATAGACAGCCGGTATCAGGGATAGAAGGGTCTTAAATGAAGTTTGCGGAGTTCCAAATTCAATATCAGTTTCAATATCATCACCGGGCATAGCAACCATACCCTTGAAATTAAGCCTCATGTCGTTAATGGCAAAGTAATTCTCCCTGAAGGTAAACTTCATATTATCGAGGTCTGCCAGGAGATCAACCTTTGAATCGATAACTGCCTTGTTAAGATATTTCATTCCATCCATGATGAAGGTAACAGATCCTATTTTCAGTCCCATCTGCATATCAGTCTCGCTCATTGTCATGTCGCCCTTAAGATTGAAATTAAGGTCACTGAGATACGCCTTCATAGCAGACTGATCATCAATGTATGTTATAGAGGTATTCAGAAGAGCTACTTTTTTAAGCACAACTTTAAGCGTAGAAGCTGTAGTGTCTGTTTCCACCTCTTCAGTTGTGGTTGTATCCTTCATAATATCCCAGTTTGCAGTACCATCCTTAAGGACAATCGCATTTATAACCGCTTTGTCAATTACAATAGATTTTACTTCATAACCTGAATCACCGAGGAGGCTGGAAAGATTAAACACAAGGCTGAATGATCTGAAACCTGCAAGTGTATCATTTTCAAATTTATCGATACCTACAACAGAAAGGCTGTTCAGTGAGAATGACAGATTCGGGAAGTTTTTAAAGAACCCCAGCTTATAATCGTCAAACTGAACCCTGGCATTGACAGATTCATTTATAACCTGTTCAACCTTTGTCCTTATCTTTTCCTTGAAGATTATGGGAATTGTAATAAGAGCAACCAGTATAAGCAGTATCAGGCCAAGTAAAACTTTAACTATCCAGCCAATAACTTTTTTCATATTTTAGCGTATTATGTTATAATTCAATTATTTACAAAATCATTATATGGTTTGAATTAACAAATAAAATTAATTAATATTCCTGAAAATAAAAAGTACCTGGAGTACTTAAAGTGCCTAAAGTACTTAGAGTACTTAGAGTTCTGGCACACAGATAAACCTGATTCACAACTTCAGGCACTCCGAACTTTAGAGCACTTTAGGCACTTTTTAATTATTTTACTATATTTGCGTCCTGAAATAAAGGTCCCGTAGCTTAACTGAATAGAGCATCTGACTACGGATCAGAAGGTTGCAGGTTTGAATCCTGCCGGGATCACAATAGAACGAGGCTTTCTTCAAAGCCTCTCCTGTTTTGTGCGAAAGACACCCAAAATTAAGATAGAAAGACAAACCCAATTTAAGAACTTCCCATTACTGACATAAATAAATTTACAAAGGATT
>Ga0154431_1019_pt1 | contig 13998 bp, 15 predicted proteins | sample RifGroC2_FD_115935 | JGI IMG/M metagenome (GOLD analysis project Ga0154431, IMG submission 115935) | Bacteroidetes bacterium GWC2_40_22 | reverse complement strand
ATGTATTTAAGGAAGCAGAATTTCGATGGTCTGGGGAAGGAAAGCACCTTTTTGTGGGGAGCCAGGCAGACAGGTAAAAGCACATTACTTAAGAAACTCTACCCTGATTCCATGTATTTCGATCTGCTGTTATCATCAGAATATGATCGATTTATAAGAAGTCCGGCATTATTAAAGGAAATAATTGAAGCCGGCAATCTGACAGGCCCTGTAATACTGGATGAAATTCAAAGGATCCCATCCTTGCTTAATGATATTCAATGGCTGATTGTCAATAGAAATGTTCAGTTTATATTGTGTGGGTCGAGTCCCCGGAAAATTTTGCGATCAGGAGGCAATCTATTAGGTGGCAGAGCTCTGCGGCATGAACTATATCCGCTTACTTCAGCTGAAATACCTGACTTCAATCTGGTAAGAGCTCTCAACAGCGGGTTATTACCGCGCCATTATATTTCTGATAATCCTGATAAAATATTGTCCTCTTATATCGGGAGTTATCTGCACGATGAGATCCAGGCAGAGGCCAGGATCAGGAATATTTTCTCATTCTCCAGGTTTCTTGAAGCAGCAGCATTCTCAAACGGGGAGATGGTGAATTATTCTAATATAGCTTCTGAATGTGGTGTAAGCTCTCCTACAGTAAAAGAGTATTTTCAGATACTTGAGGATACTATGACAGGCAGGTTTTTGCAATCGTATCAGAAAAGGCCAAAACGCAGGGTAATTCATGCCCCGAAGTTCTATTTTTTTGATGTCGGGATAGCAAATATTTTGTTGAAACGAGGTCGTATAGAGCAGGGTAGTGAGACATTCGGAAAGGCATTTGAACATTTTATTTATCAGGAGTTATACGCTCACAGTCAATATTCAAATCATAAATATCCTATAAATTACTGGCGTACGGCATCTCAGATTGAGGTTGATTTTATTCTAGGTGATAATGAAGTGGCAATTGAGGTTAAGTCTACCAATATGGCAACCCTTCGGCATCTTAAAGGGCTAAAAAGCTTTGCTGAAGAATATAAAGTGAAGAAATCAATTATTGTAAGTACTGATCCATATCCAAGAAAGGTAGATAATATAATGATCCTGCCATGGAAGGAGTTCCTGGAAAGGCTATGGGCCGGGGAGATTATAAAATAACGGCGTAACGGCGCAAGGGGAAGAGGGGGAGATGGGGAGAAGAGGAGAAGGGGAGAAGGGGAGATGAGATTGAGAAGGAGTTAGTTGATATTGCAATAAAAAGGTTTTCTGAAAATCTTGAGAAGCTGAGAAAGATAGCGCCGGTAAGGACGATCTGCATGCACGGGAGTCCGATGAGCAGGTGGGATAGCCGGTTGTTGTGGAAGTATTATGATTATCGTGATTTTGGGATAACCGGAGAACCGTATTTTGATGTTGACTTCGATAAAGTATTCTACCTCACCGATACCGGCCGTCGCTGGGATGGGGACTCCTTTAATATCCGGGATAAATCCATTAACCGCAAAGATCTCAAAGCAGACGCAAGGCACGTAAAGTGAACAAACCGATCACCGATCACCGAATACCTTTTTATCAGTAATCATAATGTGTAAAAAAATCATCAATCGTTCCAATAAATGTGTTATATTTACATATTAATGAACGTGTAAATGATAAAAAATTACATAAAATGGAACGTAAGATTGATAAGCTACTTATAACCTGGAAAGAATCCCGGTCTCGTCTTCCATTGATTCTTCAGGGAGCCAGACAGGTTGGAAAGACATTTACACTTTTGCAATTTGGCAAGACTAACTACCAGAATGTAGCATATTTCAATTTCGAAAATAACCCGGAACTGAATATGATATTTGCCAAAGATATTTCGCCTGCACAACTATTACCACAACTGATGCTTTTATCTAATCAAACTATTTTCGAAGAGAATACCCTGGTAATTTTCGATGAAATTCAAGCTTGTGAAAGGGCTCTCACCTCTTTAAAATATTTTGCGGAATTAGCTCCCGGATACCATGTGGTTGCGGCAGGAAGCCTTTTGGGTGTTGCTGTTAACCGAAAGCAATACTCTTTTCCGGTAGGTAAAGTTCAGATTCAACAACTTTATCCAATGGATTTTGAAGAGTTTTTATGGGCCATGGGAAATAAGAAAGGTGTGGCAATCATTCTCGACTGTTTTGAAAACAATTCAGAATGTGCTTTACACACACACTTTCTGGAGTTATTTAAACTTAATCTCGGTCTTGGGGGAATGCCTCAGGTTGTGAGTGAGTATGTTAAAAACAGCGATTTTAATTTTGTTGTTTCTACTCAAAAAAACATTCTTAATTCTTATGTGGCTGATATGGCTAAATACGCCAGTCCAATGGAAACTTTAAGAATTATGGCTGCCTTTAATAGCATCCCTTCACAGTTGACAAAGCAGAATCATAAGTTTCAATACAATTTGATTAAATCAGGTGCAAGAGCTAAAGCGTATGAAGCACCACTTGATTGGCTGAAAGCTTCCGGCATAATACAGAAAGTTGAAAAATGCCATACCCCAATGCTACCTATAGTCGCTTATTCAGTTCCTGATTTTTTCAAGGTATATATGTCAGATACGGGTTTGCTTTGTTCAAAATCCGGATTAAACAGTCAAAGTCTTTTACTTCAGCCCCTTCAATTAGAAGGGATAAAAGGAGCCTTGGCCGAGAACTATGTGGCATCAGCATTGCAGGTCAATGGTTACACTCCATATTACTGGGAATCTGAAGGTAAAGCTGAAATTGATTTTATTATTCAGGACAAACAGGGAGAAATAACTCCTGTTGAAGTAAAATCTTCAGAAAATGTTCGTGCCAAAAGTCTTTCTCATTATATCCAAAAGTATAAACCTAAAAAGGCATACAAAGTTTCAGCTAAAAATTTTGGCCATGAGAATAATCTCATTTCAATACCACTTTATGCAACATTTTGTATATGAGAAGTAATCGGTGATCGGTAATCGGTAATCGGTAATTTACGAGTAATCATGTACCAGAAGGCATGCAAATGTGAGGGATAAAAAAAGGCCTGTATATGTTTGTGGGTTGAGCAAAAAAGGTCTAAATTTGCATGTATGGATGAAATAAAACGACATATGCAGATTCCTGAAACTTCATTTTTCCTCTTTGGTCCAAGGGGAACAGGTAAGTCTACATTCGTAAAGAGCCTGATTGGTAAAGATACCTTATATATAGATTTTCTTGATCCTGAAACGTTCAGGGCATATTCTGCCTTTCCTGAAACACTTTTGAAAACTATTGACGCCTTAAGCCCGAAACAGGTTATTATTGATGAAGTACAGAAAGTACCATCCATTCTTGACGTTGTCCATAAAAGTATGGAGGAGAAGAAAATAAGATTCATCCTTACCGGCTCCGGGGCACGCAAGCTTAAAAGGGAGGGTGCCGACCTGCTGGGAGGAAGGGCAGTTTATTGCAGGATGCATGCATTCACAGCAGGAGAACTTATGTCTTCTTTTTCTCTTGACAAATCATTACAAACCGGGCTTATACCAGTTGTTGACAGGAGTAAGGATCCGGCAAGGACTCTTTCATCCTATGTGGATATTTACCTTCGTGAGGAGATTCAGGCTGAAGGTCTGGTAAGAAACCTGGGCACCTTTACCCGTTTTCTCGAGATTATCAGTTTTTCGCACGGGGCAGTTCTTAATGTCAGCAACCTTGCAAGGGAGTGTCAGCTGGGAAGAGGAATGGTCACCGGATATATTGACATTCTTGAGGACCTGTTGCTTGCTTACCGTCTTCCGGTATTTGCTAAAAGAGCTAAAAGAGAAACGGCGTCCCATCCTAAATTCTTTTTATTTGATAACGGATTATACCGACGGTTGAGACTAAGAGGCCCGCTTGATATTGAGTCTGAAATATCAGGACCTGCACTTGAAGGGCTTGTAGGACAGCACCTGAGAGCATATTCTGACTTTGCTCTTCCCGGGGCAATGCTGTATTACTGGCGTACACTTGCAGGTAATGAGGTTGACTTTGTACTTTATGGAGGGAAGACTTTTAAAGCTGTGGAAGTTAAGAACACAAAAGTTATAAGACCGAAGGATTATAATGGTCTGGTATCTTTTGGTGATGATTACCCCGAAGCCGGTCTTATTCTTTTATACATGGGAACAGTACCCATGAAAAACAGAAATATTTTTGTGTTACCTGTTGAGATGTTTCTGAGGGAGCCTGGAAGGTATTTGGAGTGAGTAAAAGAGATAAAGCAGAAGGTTGCACAAAGGCTGAAGGCTGATGGCGGCAGGCAGAAGGAAGAACATAAAAAACATTTAGAAAAAGAGAGGGAACGGATTGTTCCCTTTTTTATTAACTTTAGGATGGAATAAGATTGTCTAACAAAAATAATAGGATTAATGAGCATAATTCCGGTAAAGTATCTTCAACTAAAAAGAGGATTCCTTTTGCCTGTTGAAGTAAATCAGAATTATATGGTGAATAACATTATTCACTATATTTGCATGTTAAGTCCAGATATTATGGACATATATTGCAAAAAATGATACCAATTGAGAAGGTACGCAGCCAGATTGAGGGTGAAGTTTTCGACTACACTCAACTTATGGTTGCTCTTTCACGTTACCGCAAGCCAAGGGATACGGTTTCTACTCTATTAAGGCGAGGGCATATTATCAGGGTAAGGAAGGGGCTTTACGTATTTGGTCCGATGTGGCGAAGAACTTCTCTTGCTCTGGAGCCGGTAGCTAATTTAGTGTATGGACCCTCTGTTGTAAGCCTTGATTATGCTCTTTCCTGGTATGGCCTTATACCTGAACGTGTTTCAACAATCACGTCAATTGCCACAGGTCGCTCACGGTCGTTCCTTACCCCGGTGGGACATTTTTCTTATACTCAACTTTCGGGGATCCGCTTTTCAGTCGGCCTCCGTCAAAATAGTAGTCCGGGTGGTAATTTCCTTATTGTTGATCCGCTGAAGGCACTTTCCGATAAGATATGGACAGACAGCCGTTTTAAGCCAACATCAACGGCTTCTTACGCCGATTATCTTTTCAGTGATCTCAGGATTGATGAAGATGTTCTTGCCCCGCTCATTGTTTCTGATAGAATTGCGGTTATTGAGCAGGCCTATGATACTCGCAAGGTGCGGTGGCTTATGGAATATTTGCAAAAACGTTTTGGAGGAGCTTTATGAAAAACCTCATGAGAAGCATGCTACCTGATCCTGTCCCAAAGACCGTCAATGGAATGGTAAATGCTGTGCGTGAAATAATACAATCGCTTGCATTGCTTGGACTTTGGCGGGCTAAATTTTTTGAACACGCTGCCTTTTATGGAGGAACATCACTTCGAATCCTGTATGGCTTAGACAGGTTCTCGGAGGATCTTGATTTTTCCTTATTGAAACCATCAGTGGATTTCAACTTTTCAGTATATGCCACAGCTCTGCAAAATGAGCTGGAAGCTTTTGGATTTGAGGTAACTTTTGAGGTCAGGCACAAAACTGCAGATTCGGCTATCGAATCAGCATTTCTGAAGGGTAATACTTACAATCATCTTATAGCTATTAAAGCACCTGAACAAATCCTTGCCGGAGTAAACCGGCAATCGATACTGAAGGTTAAACTGGAGGTTGATACTTATCCTCCTCAAGGTTTTAATACTGAGATGAAGTATGTGTTCTCGCCAATTCAATTTGCTGTTCGTACATACACTTTGCCATCGCTTTTTGCCGGAAAGGTTCATGCCCTGTTGTTTCGCAAATGGAAGAGCAGGATCAAGGGTCGCGACTGGTACGATTTTGCATGGTATTTATCGTATTATCCGCTGCTCAATCTCGCTCACCTTGAGGAGCGGATGCGTCAGTCAGGGCATTACACGGCAACAGAACCTTTATCGCGAACAAGCTTAATGGAATATCTAAGTCTTGCCATTGATAGTGTAAATATTGAGGAGGCAAGAAAAGAAGTTATCCCGTTTGTTGCTGATGTACGTTCACTGAAAATATGGAGCAAGGAGTTCTTCAGGGCTGCTGCCGAAAGAATAGTAGTGGAATGATTTGACGGCACGACGGGATGACAGTATGATGGTATAAAGGCACAAGGCACACAAGGAGCAAAGCGATGCAGTTCCGCGAAGCGGAAGATGAGAGGGGAAATAAAAAATATTTAGTATTTTTGCCATTAATTAATATTATAAACGTGATATTATTCACAAAAATAATATTTAAAGTGTGAATTAATGGAAATAAAAAGGAATATTTTAAAGCAATTAGTTGAGTGGAAGGATAAGCCTGCTCGTAAACCATTGATTCTACAGGGAGTCAGACAGGTCGGCAAGACATGGATACTGAAGTATTTTGGCAGCAGGTATTTTGAAAATGTTGCTTATTTTAACTTTGACAAACAAAAAGAAATAGGGCAATTCTTCAGTACAACAAAAGATCCCAAAAGGATTCTCGATAATTTGTCGCTGGTGCACGGAAAAGCTATATTACCAAAAAAAACCCTGTTAATATTCGATGAAATACAGGAGTGTAATGATGCTCTGAATGCATTGAAATATTTTTATGAAGAGTTACCTGAATATTTTGTAACCTGTGCCGGATCATTACTGGGTGTTGCACTAAGCCGGGGCGCTTCCTTTCCTGTGGGGAAAGTGGATTTTATGCGGATTTATCCTGTCACGTTTTCTGAGTTTCTTGCAGAGGCGGCACCGGATTTGTTCAGTTATCTCGGACAGGTAGATAAGGTGGAACCTCTTCCTGATATATTTTTTAATCCATTATGTGAGAAACTGAAGATGTATTATATCTCAGGAGGTATGCCTGAAGCTGTGACGACATTGCTTGAAGACAGAGATATGTCAGGTACTCAGGAGGTTTTGCAAAACATACTGAATGCATACCTGCTTGATTTTTCAAAACATGTTGAAAATAAAGATATTCCGAAAATAAATTATATATGGTCCTCATTACCTTCACAACTTGCCAGGGAGAACAAAAAGTTTTTGTATCAGTCGGTCAGGCCGGGTGCGAGAGCAAGAGAATATGAAGATGCATTGTTATGGCTCATTAATGCCGGACTGGCAATACGGATCAGTTGTTGCACAAAACCGTTTATGCCATTACCGGCATACGACGACCTCACGGCATTTAAGATTTATCTTCCTGATGCAGGGTTACTTCGTCGGTTGTCATTACTTGATCCTGTTGCAATTACTGAAGGGAACCGACTCTTTACCGAATTCAAAGGCTCATTGACAGAGAATTTTATTTTATCCGGCCTCTTGCCACAATTTGAAGGGACCCCGCATTATTGGAGATCAGGCAACAAAGCGGAGGTTGATTTCCTGATTGAGTATAAGAACAGTATTATTCCGGTTGAAGTGAAGTCTGATGAAAACATAAGAAGCAAAAGTCTTGCCTTTTATCGGAAAGAGTACCATCCGGCGGTCAGCCTCCGGTTTTCACTTCGCAACCTTAAATATAATGAAGGAGTGATCAATATTCCTTTATTTATGGTTGACTACACAAGGAAAATACTTGAATTTGATTAATCATGTGAAATTGGAACTCAAAACGGTGCAAAGAGTGAGAGGTGAGAGATGAGAGGTAATCGGTAATCAGTAATCGGTAATCAGTAATCGGTAATCGGTGATCGGTAATCAGTGAGTCAGATAAATAGTTTTAAGGATTTGATAGTTTATCAGAAGGCCTGGGTTAGTTATGGAGGTTTTCGAGGTAGCAAAATAGTTTAAAGTTCAAAGTTCAAGGTTTAAAGTTCAAAGTAGGAATTGTTATGAAAGTAGAGAGGTTTGAAGATCTGGAGATTTGGAAGGAGGCAAGAGAGCTTTGCAAATCAATATTTCAAATAACTGAAAAAGACCCTTTTTACAGAGATTTCAAACTACGCGATCAGATAAGAGGCTCTTCCGGATCTGTTATGGACAATATTGCAGAAGGTTTTGAGCGTGATGGAAATAAAGAGTTTATCCAGTTTCTGACAATCTCAAAAGGATCATGCGGAGAAACCAGGTCTCAATCCTATAGAGCATTTGACTATCAATATATTAATCAGGAGACACTGGATGATCTGATTTCCCGTACAATCCAACTCAGCAAGAAGATTTCATCTTTAATTTCATACTTAAAAAATAGCGATTTCAAGGGCTCAAAATTTCACTAACCCTAACCTTGAACCTTGAACCTTGAACCTTGAACCTTGAACCTTGAACCTTGAACCTTGAACCTTGAACTTTGAACTTCACTTTTACGCTTTTAAAAGATGGATTTTACTCTAAAAACATATAAACTACTCCTACATGCCCTGAGGAATCAGGGTTTTTCGTTTTTAATCTTTGAGGAATCTTTATCAGGGCAACAAACCAGAAGTATTGTTTTACGGCATGATGTTGATCTTCTTCCGTTGAATTCACTCGAATTTGCACGAATTCAGGCAGAGGCTGGAATTAGCGGGAGTTATTATTTCCGATTGGTGCCTGAGAGCTATAATGAAAACATTATAAAGGAGATTGCTTCACTTGGGCATGAAGTGGGGTATCATTATGAAGACGTCAGCCTGGCGGCAGAAAGACAAAAGACAAAGGTAGAAAGACAAAAGTTTAGGATTAGTAATCTTTTTGGCTTACAGGACCGCACGACCGCAGGACTGCAAGACAACGGGCGCGGGGTGCCGGGACTCAGAGAAGAAGAGACTAAGAGAAGGAGTGATTAACAGACAAGAGCGAAGAAGCTCATTTGCTGATTTATATAATTCTTTTTGTAACATAGTATCTTTAGAGAATAATTGAATTAACTTTATAATCTTTACCAAATACTTTTAAGAGAATTATTACTTTTGCGACCTCTGTAAGTAATTAGTATTGATAAAACATTGTAAACCATGAATACAGAAGAAACTGACCGGATTATTACCCTTATAAAGGAGGCAATCAGGGAAAAGAGAAGCAAGAAGGAGATATTTAAAACGTTTAAGGAAGCAGGAATTATTACAAAAAGTGGTAATCTAAAACATCCTTACAAAGAGATATATATACCCGCAGAAAAATAATCTTTTGCTTAAGTGTATTCTACAAGATCAAACTTAATTTTAGGTTTTCACGGATGAGAGAAGGCAGAACAAGAAAAACTTATTTCGGATTCCTCTTATATAAGAACGAGTAATGAGTTTTTCGACTGGCTTGGTCATGGAATGTATTTCTGGGAAAATAATCCGAGAAGAGGATTATTGTGGGCTGAACAAAAAAAGAAAGCTGGAACTCTTAAGGAGCCTGCTGTAATTGGAGCAGTAATTGATTTAGGCAGGTGTTTGGACCTGCTCGATTCCAGGAACATAGAATTACTTAAAACCTGCTACAATCTCTTTAAGGTTGATTCGGAAAAATTAGACAAGCCAATCTCCATTAATGAAGATCATCCTGTTTCAGAGAGTAGAGATAAGGTGTTAAGGTATCTTGATTGTGCGGTAATTGAATATACTCATAAACTCTTTACAATTTGCCAGAATTCAGGCAGAAATGGGAATCAGGGGAACCTATTACTTCAGAATTGTTCCGGAGAGCTTCGATGAAAATGTAATTAAGGAGATTTATTCGATGGGGCACGAAGTCGGATACCACTATGAAGATATGAGCCTGGCGGCTGAAAGACTTAGAGACTAAGGGACGAAGAGACAAAGAGCTAAAGGAAGAAGAATTAGGCGCAACGGCGCGAGGGGAAGAGGGGGAGATGGGGAGATGAGATTGAGAAGGAGTTAGTTGATATTGCAATAAAAAGGTTTTCTGAAAATCTTGAGAAGCTGAGAAAGATAGCGCCGATAAAAACTATCTGCATGCACGGGAGTCCGATGAGCAGATGGGATAGCAGGTTGTTGTGGAAGTATTATGATTATAAAGACTTTGGGATAACCGGGGAACCTTATTTTGATGTGGATTTTGATAAGGTGATGTATCTGACGGATACAGGCAGACGGTGGGACGGAGATTTTGTCTCTGTTCGAGACAAGGCTCAGGGCTCAGGGCTCAGGGCGAAAATTCGTTTGAAGACTGGAAAGTAAAACCATTAAAATACAGAGAAAACATCACCCCTTCCCCCCCTCCCCCCTTCTTCTCTTAAGTTTCACAAAACCTCTGACATAATTACGGCTGCTGAACAAAACCAACTGCCCGACAAGATCATGATGACTTTTCACCCGCAGCGCTGGACGGATAAACCTGTGCTTTGGGTGAGGGAGCTGGTATGGCAGAATGTGAAGAATGGGGTTAAGTGGTTTCTGGTGAAGATGAGAGGTGAGAGGTGAGAGCGATGAGGGATGATCGGTAATCGGTATTCAGTAATCGGTGATCGGTAATCAGAAAGAAAATCATTATTAAAATGTCGAATAATGGTTACGGGATATCGTAGTAAAGCAGAATTATCGATTTATCTCACCGAATATCGAAGCGAAGTGTAGATCCCGATTTATCGGAACTGAAAACCGAAAACCGAATACTGAATACTGAAAACCGAATACCGAATACCTTCTTATCGGTAATCTGTAAGTCAGTAATCAGTAAGTCAGTAATCAGTGATCAAATTTACCGAATACTGAATACCGAATACCGAATACAATTTAATTGCATTATTAAACTTGATTAAAGATGGTATATGTAAGAAGCTTCAGAGACCTTGAGGTATACAAACTTGCAAGAGAAGTCTCAAAAGAGATATATATCTTAAGTAAGGCATTTCCTGCAGATGAAAGATTTTCATTAACAGATCAGATAAGACGATCTTCCATGTCTGTTGGTGCTCAGATTGCTGAGGCATGGGGAAAGAGGAGATATGAGAATCATTTTATTTCCAAATTAACAGATGCCGATTCGGAACAGCTTGAAACCCAGCATTGGGTTGAACTTTCAGAAGAATGTGGCTATATAAATTCTGAAAAATCACAAATATTATTACAAAAGTGCGAATCAATTGGTAAGATGCTTCAATCAATGATTGACAAATCCTCAACATTTTGTATGTGAAACCTACCGAATACCGAATACCGAATACCGAATACCTTCTTATCGGTAACAAGTAATCATGTAGTGAGGGTTCTGGTGTTACAATCTGATGTATTTGCTAAGTATATTGAGTAAATTGTAATATATGATAGAAAGAGTTCAATTACAGGAAATTACGAAAAGAACATTAGAGCCACGAAAGTTTATTCAGGTGCTCATGGGGCCCCGTCAGGTTGGAAAAACAACTATGGCCGCTCAAATGTTGAAAAAAGTAAGAATTCCTTAAATTTTTGAATCATCTTGAACAGCTGGTTAATACCAGGCATGGAGAAATACGCTGCATATATTATAAGAAAGCGCTCATCGAGTCCCAGATTTCAGGTTCATAATAATGCACTTTTAAGTGCACAAATGGATGAATATTTCAGCGAGATTATGCAAAATTATGCAGAGTGGGGGCATGTCATCGAATCTTCGTTGGGAGCTCATCTGATCAATCATTCGATATCACAGAATTATTCGGTTTATTACTGGAGAGAAAGAAATGTGGAGGTTGATTTTATTTTAGAAAGACGTGGTAAGATTATTGCCGTTGAGATTAAAAGTAATGATTCAGAAAATAGAAAGGGTCTGGAAGTATTTAAAAATAAATATAACCCACATAAAATTTACCTCATAAGCAACAGAGGTCTGTCATGGCAGGAATTTTTAAAAATCAATCCCATAGAGTTATTTTAGTGCTACTCAGGAGGGCAGAAGACGAAAGGCACTACGGCACAACGGCACAGCGGTGCAATGGCGTAACGGCGTAACGGCTCAAAAAGGGGGCTAATTTAGTGCAGGAATAGAGCCCCCTTCAGGGGACGGCCATTCGACGAAAGGAGAATGGCGGGGGCTGATGGGTGTTAGTAGTAACAAAATTAATCAAACAGAGAGGCCCGTTGAAAGACGGGCTTTCCTTTTTCTTTACTATCTCACTCCTCACCCCTGTGTCTCTCAGTGTAAGTTCTTAAAATCTGCTGGAAAATAATTCACAGTATTATATTACAAATGCGTAAAACATCGTATATTTACATCCGGAATAAATCGCAACGAAAAAAATCGCAATCAGATGGAAACAAATCCTTTTAAGTTCGGGACAGTGGTTGATGGTTCATTCTTTGCTGACCGGGAGGATGAAATCTCGAAAATAGCATCATTTATTAAGGGGGAGAATCACCTGATACTTATCAGTCCGCGAAGGTTTGGTAAAACAAGTCTTATAAGGAAGGTTATTAATGAATCGGCGCGGAAGTATATTTATCTGGATTTACAGCTGATTATTTCACCTGATGACTTTGCTTCGCAGCTTCTGAAACGGATATACCGGATATTCCCTGTGCAGAAGCTAAAAGGATTTATTAAATCATTCAGGCTTATCCCGTCCGTTATATTAAATCCGGTTACAGGAGAAACAGAAATTTCCTTTAAGCCGGGTTCAGGTGATCTGGCACCTCTTGAAGATGTTCTTAACCTGGCTGAAAAGCTTGGCAAAGAGGACAATAAGATTATAATGGTACTGGATGAGTTTCAGGATATCTTCAGGATACATGCCGGTATGGACAGGTTGCTCAGATCTGTCATGCAGAATCATAATAATGTCAACTACATTTTCATGGGGAGCAGCGAATCGATGATAAGAAATATTTTCGAAAAAAAGAGCTCTCCATTTTACCGTTTTGGATCCCTGATGACTCTGGAAAAAATCCCCGGAAATAAATTTACTCTCTTTCTTGAAGAGAAGTTTAAAAGTAAAACAAGCCGGTATTCTGAACTTACAAAAATTATTCTGGCGGTCACAGATTCTCATCCGTTTTACACGCAGCAATTTGCATTTACAGTTTGGGAGCTTCTGGAACGTTATGGCTATAAAGAAGACATTACAGCCATTGCAGCAGATGAAATTGTACAGAGTCATGATAACGACTTTGAGCGCTTATGGAATAGTCTGAACCGGACAGATATGGCAATATTGACTGGCATGGCCTACAGCAATATATCGCCATTATCGGATGAGTTCTACGGCCTTTACGGTACCGGGGCATCAAGTACGGTATTCAGCGCGCTCAAACGTTTGGCAGGCAAAGGGATCCTTATCAAGGAGAGATCGGGTTACATAATGGACGATCCGTTCTTTAAAAGATGGATAATAGCCAGGAGGAAAATATAAGGGGCGCAAGGCACAAGGGCGCAAGGTACAAGGCACAAGGGCGCAGGGCGCAAGGCACAAGGCACAAGGGCGCAGCGGCGTAACGGCTCAAAAAGGGCGCTAATTTAGTGCAGGAATAGAGCCCCCTTCAGGGGGCAGCCATTCGACGAAAGGAGAATGGCGGGGGCTGATGGGTGTTAGCAGTAGCATATAAATATTACAATAAGGCCCGTTGAAAGACGGACTTTCTCACACCTCACCACTCACTCCTCATTCTCCCCAGTCCCCCAGTCTCCCCATCCCTTCTTCCCGACGCCTGACTCCTTCTACATCTGCGCCAATCAGCGTGATCTGCGGGAAAACAGAATAATAGACAAATTTTAGGTGTAAAAAAAAGTAAAAAGCCGGAAAATATTTAAAGCATTGATATTCAATTATAAAGATTTTAAATAATTTAGAATCAATCTAAATTAGATTTTCCATGAAAAATATTCAAAAAATTAGTGTCACAAAACTGCCCTGAGTGACATGTACTAATGAATAGTCAGTTTTACTTAAAACATTACGGTTATGCATTTCTACAATCAATTGAGGCGGATTGAAAGGATTGATAGCCTCATTCGTTTGCAGGCAACAGGAACTCCACATGAGTTCGCGGCCAGGTTAAATATATCACCAAGCCAGCTGTATCAGACAATCAAATTCATGAAAGAGGAGCTTGAAGCTCCGGTATATTATTCAAGGGATTTGAATAGTTACTGCTATCATGGCTATGCAAGGTTTGTTTGTACATATGTCTGAGAGAAT
>Ga0154431_1005_pt1 | contig 15038 bp, 8 predicted proteins | sample RifGroC2_FD_115935 | JGI IMG/M metagenome (GOLD analysis project Ga0154431, IMG submission 115935) | Bacteroidetes bacterium GWC2_40_22 | reverse complement strand
CTTTTGAAGGGGGCTGAGCGTTAAGAATTTGCCCAGTGGGCAAATTTAGCGAAGAGCCAGGCCGCAGGGAAGGCGCCGGGACAATTGATTATCTGATATTTACAAGATTTATTTCCCGGCCGGGGTGGTTGATTTATTCTTTCTTTTTATCTTTATATCTATTAATAACAAAAACCTCTTCAACAGAAAAGGACTTAAATCTTTCAGATCATCTCTCAGGAACAGGTCCACTTCGGCTGAGGCAGCATTATGGGAGATGTTAAAATCAAAAAAACTTGATGGAAGAAAATTCAGAAGACAATACAGCATTGGTAGTTACATTGCTGACTTCTGTTGTTTTTCAGAAAAACTTGTCAATACTTGACGGAGATCCCCATGGTGAATATCATAAGATAGAGGAAGATGAAAGCAGGGATAAATACCTTGAGGGATTTGGATTTACTGTATTAGGGTTTGAAAACAGAATTGTATTCCAGGAACCTGAATATTTAAAAAGTGAGATAAGTAAAGTTATCAATAGAAAATAATCGAACTGATACATCAATCAACCACCCCGGCCGCAACCGGTCTTTGTAATACCTTGACTATCATTGTGCTGCGGCCACCCCCTCCTTCAAAAGGAGGGGAAACTTTTTCAAACCTCTGTATTTACAATTCTACTCTCAGGTTGACGGCTATGGGTCATGGGGGTGAGTTCATGTGTCAGCAGATGTAGGAGAGTGGTAAGTTCAACCTAAAATAAAGGCTTAAAGTAAATTACTTCAAGACCTTCACAGCACTTTCCAGGTTGCTTTTTACTTCAGTTGATCCGTTATTTTCAATTGCAGTTTTAAACTCAGATGCGAGGTTTTTCTTATCTGACGAAGTCATCCATTTATTATTCTCTAAAATCGAAGAAGATATGGCTTTGCTCAGTCTTTCAAGGCCATCAGTGGAATACAGATTGGCTTTGGCCAGTTCATCAAGAAGCCTGGGAATAAGTTTTATATAATTATACTGTACTGACTGCATACCGCCCTTGATTCCTGAAACATCTTCATCATCTGATTTGTTTATGATCATAGCCAGCTCAAGCATCTTATCATGTACTTCCAGTCCGAAAAGATGCAGATCAAGCAACTCCTCGTTGTAATAAATTTTCCCTTTGTATTCAATTGTGTACATCTGTTCCATTTCACTCTGGAACCGGGTGTAATACTGAATTGTATAAGCAATTGTCCTTAACGGAAATATTGTGTCATGGATAAAAGCAAGATTCTCTTCATTTACCATCCTTTTGAAGAGAGGGCCGGATTTCCTGCTGTTTTTCCGGGGAAGCGACAGAGGATCGTTTATCTTAAGGCTGCTCAAAGTGATATTACAGCTTATATAATCATCATTTGTCCATACCTTTTTATGATCAGGCATTCCCAGTTTCCGGTATTCTTCAGGCTTCAGAGTATGGTCCTTTTCAATAAGGGAGCAGGAGGAGGCTAAAAGGAGTATGGCCAGTGAGATATGAAGTTGTTGTAATTTCGGATAATTCATGGTATTATAGTTGTAAAAGCAGTGTTATTCAAATTTAATTATACTTTAAGGCAAGCGTCTCATATCTAAGAGCCTCTGATTTTTTGCCTTGCGTCTTGCGCCGTGTGCCTTGAGCCCTTCAAGAAGTCATTAGGTTGTCATTCAGTTGTCATTTATCCTATAGCATTTTGCCTTGTTATTGTTAAGGGCAAAAACATAAATACTTTTTCCGTCTGAGAGTTTTACCTCTTCGATATCCCTCACTTCACCTTTTATAAATATTCCGCTTTCCATGTCACTGAGGCTTGTGAACTCTCCTTTTCCATTTCCTGTAAGCATCAATCCTTTTCCGGCATCCTGCTCTCCGAATTTGACTCTGGTCCCGGTAAAATTGCCTGCCACTATAATGTCAGTATGGCCGTCATTATTATAATCACCTGACTCTATTCCATAAACAGGAAAATACTGGGCCTCGCGGGGCAGGGGTCTTATTTCAAACTGTTCATTGCCCTTATTTTCAATATAACAGCTGGCAAAAAGCGTTGCCTTGAGTAAAAGTGCATCTTTCAGCTCTTCAGCGGAGAATATGTCATTAAGTGTCTGATCAGAATAAGATTTATAATCAGGGTACTTATTCTTTATAAACGGTAGCTGAGCCTGGAGGTCGTCTTTTGCATAGAAGGGGTAACTTACCCCCTGGATATAATAACCCATTATGGCATCCATGGTCCCGTTGTTATCAAAATCCTTTGCATGAATAGTTGCCGGCTCTGAAACAGAGACCTTTATTCTGGTATTCAATCCCATATTACCGGCAATGAAATCTATGTCCCTGTCATTATCAAAATCAGCAGCATGAATTGAGTTCCACCATCCCTCTGTATCTTTCAGTCCGCAGGTCTCGGTTATTTCAGTCAGTGCGTCCCCGGTGTGCTTAAAAACTCTGATCTTCATCCATTCTCCTGCAATTATGAGATCTGGCAGTTTATCGCCGTTGATATCGGCCCATACGGCATCTATGACCATCCCCGCTTCTGTCAGTGATCTGTTATACTTATCGGTAACGTCGGTAAAGTATCCTTTTCCGTTATTTTCGAGTATATAACTTCGGGGCGACAGGGGATAGGCCTCAGGGGTGAGCCGGCCACCCACAAAAAGATCGGGGTCGCCGTCATTGTCGATATCTGCTGCCTTTACACATGATCCGCTTGTTATCATGACCGGCAGTCTGTTTGTTGCTTTTGTGAAGCTGCCCTTTCCATTATTAAGATAGAGCCTGTCCTGCAGTTCGGGTGCCCGAGGAGTAAATTCGTTTCCGCCGCTGACGACATACAGATCGATATCCCCGTCGCCATCTGCATCGAAGAATTGAGCTCCAATATCTTCACAATTACTATCGGCTTCAAAACTTTGTTGTCTGCTGTATTCAAATGCACCATCTTTCCTTTGTATATAGAGTTTTCCCGGAGTTCCGGCAGCCCCGCTAAACCAGAGGTCTTCAAGTCCGTCGTTGTTCACATCTCCTTTTGCAATATGCGGACCCTGGGTTGAAAGGAAATGAGGAAGCAGGATTTGTTTCCTGAAATCGACATAATCATTTTCAATATGTTTAAAGTCAATAATGGTGCTGTCGGGTGCAGGAACAAGAAGGGGTTTTATTTTCTGTAATGCTTTGGGATCAGTTGGTTCTGCATCCCGGTTACGAAGTACTATTGTCTGATCTGCTTTGATACCGGTCAGTAACTGTTCAAGCAGATCCGGCCATATAACCTTCAGTTCATCAATAACTTCTGCATCTCCCAGCCCGAATATCAATTCATGATTCATCGACGACATATATCCTCGCGATGGCTGGAATTCCTGTACCTGCATCTTGTCCTTGTACCTGATCTCCACTTTTGCACCGATTCCTCCTTTGTTCAGTCCGGTGCCATCGAACTTTATTTTAAGGTAGTGATTTGTTGTCAGTTTTTCAGAATTGTTACGGTAAACTCCTGCATAACCGTTGATAACGTTGGCGACCAGATCCATGTCACCGTCGTTGTCAAGGTCGGCATAAGCAGTTCCGTTTGACAGGGATGGCACTTCATCACCCCATGTCTCAGTGACATTTGTAAAAGTATGATCGCCGTTGTTCCTGAAAATATAGTTTTTAAGAATTGTGGCAGGTATGGTCTGAACTACCTCAAGCTTCGACATATGAGGCATCCCTCTTTGCTGCTTCGACATCTGGCGTACCGAGGCCATAATAGCATCCATATATGTGCTGTTCCTGCCATAGCCATTGCTTACATACAGATCCTTCAGGCCGTCATTGTCCAGATCGCACAGAAGAGGTGACCAGCTCCAGTTGGTGGCAAAAATGTCAGCATATTGACCTATATCGGTGAAATATCTTCCACCGTTATTTATTTGCAACATGTTGCGGGTAGTCTGGTTGTAGAAGCCTGTATTTTTCAGGATACTGTAAAGGTCAAAATTATCCGGGCCTGCCACCTGCTTGTTTTCATAATTGTCTTCCGGATCCATGTCGAGTGTGAACAGGTCAATAAACCCGTCGTTATTTATATCGGCGGCATCATTGCCCATAGAGGAGAGGGAAACATGGTCAAAGTAATTTTCAAGCTCCTCTTTGAATGTTCCGTTTTTCTGGTTGATATAGAAATAGTCCTGTTCGGAGTAGTCGTTGCATATATAAATATCGGGCCATCCGTCATTGTTAAAATCAGCAATAGCCAGACCCAGTCCGAAGTTCATAATATTCGTTTTCATTCCGGTCTCCTGACTGGCATTAACAAATCGATTCCCCGTGTTTTTGAAGAGTTTATGTTCATAAATCGGATCGTGCATATTTTTCTGAGCCGAATCGGGGTGTGCATATTTGTCAAGAGAATGGTTAATGACAAACAGGTCGAGATCGCCATCCTTGTCATAATCAAAGAATGCGCTGTGAGTTGAATAGGAGTCATCATCAATACCCCAGGCTGCAGCGCTTTCCTTGAAAGTCAGGTCTCCATTGTTTATGTAAAGCAGATTCTTCCTGTACCTTGGTCTTCCATCGGTTGAGCTCACAACATAGATATCGAGAAACCCATCACCATTTATATCAGCCATTGATACTCCGGTATTCCAGTTACCTCCTCCTGTGACTCCGGCTTTATTTGTAATATCTTCAAATCTGAAATTTCCTTTATTGAGGTACAGCCTGCTTTCCACAAAGTTGCCGCAGAAATAGATATCAGGCAATCCGTCATTGTTGATATCCCCGATACCTACTCCGGCTCCGTTAAACAGGTATCCATAATCAAGTATATTGAATTCTTCATTTTCCCGGATAATGTTGTTGAAATCGATTCCTGTTCTTTTATGCGACAGTGCTGTAAAGAGTTTTCCTTTGTCGTTGTTGCATGAGGCATTACTTAAGATTATCTGCATCATCAGTGAGACAGGAAAGAGAAGAGTCCGCAATAATCTCATTTTGAATTTAGTTTGTATGTAACTATTCCAAGATTATTGATCCCGGCAATAAGATAGCTTATATTTCTGACTGTAATAATCTTCATAGATTTAACATCGCCGGTTAATGAAAGTCCTGAAACCGATTGCGGGATATACCTGAAATTGCCTTTACCGTCACCCCTGAAGAGTTGTCCGTAGTTTGCATCAATAACTCCAAGCCGTACACATGCGGCGTTCTGATTTCCTGCCAGGATCATATCAATATTCCCGTCCTGGTCGTAATCAAGTATCTCAATTGCAAATACAGGTGCGAACTGGGCTTCATTCGGGAGTGCCTGTTTCTCAAATTTACCGTTATTGTTCCGGTAGTAAACCGATCTGAGTTCAGTTGCAGTAAGCACATCAGCATTTATCAGGTCACCCTCCTGGAAGATGTCTTTCAGCTGGGCATCAGCATATGATTTGTAGTCAGGGAATTTTCTCCTGAGAACCGGGATCTGTGCTATGATCTCATCGCGGCTGGGCCATGGGTAGGATTTGCCATCGATGTAATATGTCAGTACGGGATCCACTGATCCGTTATTGTCAAAATCCTTGAATGTCATCTGCATAGGTTTTTCGGGCGAGCATTTAAACTGGGAATTAGTACCCCAGTTCCCGGCAACAAGATCCAGATCCCCATCCTTGTCAAAGTCAGCAAATGCAATGCGGTTCCATAATCCACCATCGGATTGAGGAAAATATGATTTTGTAGCCTCTGTGAATTTTTTCCCTTTCTCATTTATGAAAATACGGATTGGCATAAATTCCCCGCATACAACAAGATCAGGCCATGTGTCCTTATTCAGATCGACCCAGGCAGCATCAGTTATCATACCTCCTGATTTCAGCTCAGGAATAAGAGTTTCAAGGTTGTTTGTGAATTTCCCTTTTCCATCATTTACAAGAAGGTAAGATTTCTGGGGTCTGGGGTATTCGCCTGGTATTAATCTTCCCCCCACAAACAGGTCATTGTCACCGTCTTTATCAAAGTCAGCTGACTTTACGCATGAACCTGATGCCGGCATGGGAGGAAGCGCATCCACTCTTCTGGCAAACCGACCGGAGCCGGAATTAATATAGAGCCTGTCCTGCAAAGCGTTGTCGCTTCTTGCATAATCATTATAACCTCCGCTGACTACATAAAGATCCTGATCCCCATCATTATCGGCATCGAAGAATAACGCATCAGCATCGGTGCAGTTGAAATCCTCTTTATAATTAAAAAATGGCGATGCCCTGAATTTCCCGTCGGCTGACTGAACAAACAGTTTCCCCGGACTCTCTTTGGCTCCTCCTGCAAATATGTCAGGCAGTTTGTCCCCGTTCACATCGCCGATTGCTATCACAGGACCAACCGGTGATGGCATATAATGAAGCAGGGGCTGACGTTTGAAGTCATTTGAACCATATTCGACATGTTCATAGGGTACAAGTGACCCGACAGATGAGAAAACAGCAGAAGTAGCAGAAGGTTTTATTGAAATTTGTTTTTCCCCTGATTCTTCAATTACTATTGTCTGGTTTGCTTTAACCTTTTTAAGCCGGCTTACTCTTCCGCCCGGCCATTCGACCCTGACGGAATCGGCAAAATCCCTGTTATTAAGGCCAAAGTGCAGATTGGTGGTAACTGATGACTGATAACCATGAAATGGTGACTGCTCAAGGTACTGGACCTCATTTCCTGTATAAAGATATACTTTACTCCCCAGTCCTGCCGTGTTTTTTCCTGATCCTTTAAGTCTTATGTTCAGATAGTTAGCTTTAGGATTTGTTTCGCGAAGCATATTTCTGTATAGTGATGTTGTTTCGTTCTGATTGCTCATCACCAGGTCAAGATCTCCGTCATTATCAAGATCGGAGTATACAGAACCTGTTGAGAATCCTTTTTTCTCAAGCCCCCATTCAATTGTTTTATTAGAGAAAGTCAGATCCTTGTTATTTTTGAATATGAAGTTATGTACGGGGGTAGACTTCATAGATTTTGTCAGCATAAAGGTGTCAGGCTTTGTATTAGCTCTGGCCTGCTGACTGAAATAGTCGTTTTTATATTTAAGGAAATCACGGTCAGTATAATCTTTGAAGTATCCGTTTGAGATAAAGAAATCTTTCCATCCATCGTTATCAAAATCAGCAAAAAGAGGTGCCCAGCTCCAGTCTGTATTTGAGATGCCAGAAAACTGTCCTATCTCACTGAAAGTGTGATTGCCATTGTTCATCTGAAGCATATTGCGCATGCTCGAGTGGTAATATCCGGCCATAACAGCAAGTGCATACTGCATGTAGTTATCGGGTCCGTAGAGAAGTTTGATCCTTCTGTTGTCGGCCGGGAGCATATCTGCAGTAAATATGTCGGGCCATGTATCGTTGTTAAAATCAGATATTTCACAACCCATTGCAGATTGTGAAATATGCTGAATATAGTCAGTCAGCCGGTTTGTAAAAGTCCCGTCCCCGTTATTGATATAGAGGTAATCAGGCTCTATATAGTCATTGGTCACATAAATATCAGGCAATCCGTCTTTATTAATATCTGACACATTCACACCCAGTCCGTAACCCATTGCATTTGAAATTATTCCCGATGTGAGGGTGACATCGGTAAAATGGTTCCCGTCATTTCTGTATAGTTTATCTCCTGCATACGGATCATTTACTTTGCGGGCATCCTCAAAATCCATCCCCCTGATTACAATTACATTTGTGGCAACCAGGAACAGATCAATGTCCCCGTCGAGATCGTAATCGAGAAATGCTCCTATTGTTGAATAGGTGTTGTCATCAATTCCAAACTCCTTCGCCTTCTCTTCAAATCTGAGGTTACCTTTATTAATGTATAATTCATTTCTTCTTAGTTCAGGCGATCCTTTACCCGAAAAGCAAACATAAATGTCGGTAAGGCCATCCCCGTTTACGTCTGCCATTGTGACTCCGGTTTTCCATCCTGCTCTTCCCTCCACGCCTGAACTCTTTGTAATATCCTTGAATTTCAGATCTCCGAGGTTCAGGTAGAGCTTGTTGAATCCCATATTTGATATAAAGAATATATCCTCCAGTCCGTCATTGTTGATATCCCCTGTGGCCACACCACCTCCGTTGTAAAGGTTTTCATGAGTAAGTGCATTTGCCTCCTCATTCTCGGTAATTGTATTTTTAAATGTAATACCTGATTTCTGGGGAGGAACAGGTTGAAAGAGTTTTGTTTCCTGGCTATGCAATTCTGATACAGATATTTGAAATAAAATCATGCAGGATATAAGTATATACCTGTTGAAAAAAATTCCTTTAAATATCCTGTTCATAATTGTTTTGACTTATTACTTCCTCCCAATGCAGCCGCCAACCCCATTGGCGTCAACTTAAGACTGGTATTGTAAATCCAGAGATCCGTATAAGTTTCCCCTCCTTTTGAAGGAGGGGTGGCCGCAGAACAATGATAGAAAATGTATTGCAAAGTACCTTTGCGGCCGGGGTGGTTGATTAATTTATCAGATCTATTCATTATTTTCATTGATACCTTTCCTACTCTCACTTTTTACAGATTCAGTTTTCTGGAATACAAATCTGTTTTAAACCTTAATACCGTGAATCCTAAGCTCGCCTGTAGTTATTCTTGTCTTCAAATTTATGTAGTTTATTACAGTCTGCAAAGGTACACTGTCAAGTTCAAATAAATCAACCACCCCGGCCGGGGAATGAACATTGTAAAAAACAGATTATCAATTGTCCCGGCGCCTTCCCTGCGGCCTGGCTCTTCGCTAAATTTGCCCACTGGGCAAATTCTTAACGCTCAGCCCCCTTCAAAAGGAGGGGAAACTTTTGCTAGTCTCCTCATCTATAATTAATACTCTTAGGGGTAAATTTTCTCCAAATATAACACGATTTTTTATCCCTCCGCTGTCAGTTCTGCCATAAGCCAGAGTGTAAATGCCACCATCGGTGTCCAGTATTCAGATATCTGCCAGCTGCCATTTCCTATTTCAGGCTGATCTGACGGGCTGCCTCCAAGTCCGTTGAGTACCGCCCCGGGGATAACAGGAGTAGTCGGATAAAATGTGCTGCCGGGAAAATGTTTCGGATGGTTATAACCCACACCCACAACAGTTGAACTGTTGAACGGATTATTACCAACAATCCAGTCAAGCTGTTTTTGGGCCAGGGCTTTAAGCTCAGGGTCGTCCAAAACCTGCGATGCCTTAAGCAGGCCTACTCCGGCTGAAGCAAGATTTGAGTTTATCCCAACCCACCAGCTCAGCTCAGGCTGCATGAAATATCGGTACCAGTACGGTCCGGCTTTTCTGTTCCCCCCCGGGTCCTGTTTCGTATAAAGTCCGAAAGGCACTATTCCAAAGCTGTTCCGGCCTGAAATCACACTGAGATACTTATCAGCATAGTTTGAAACGATCTGTTTCCAGGCAGTGGCATCTTTATGATCCGGAAAAATCTTCAGCATGTCGCACAGCGAAATAATCTCCTGGCATCCTTCCCAGATGTTTTTATATGGTTCTTCATTGCTTAATGAAGTTCTGAAGAAACCACTAATTTCACTTGTCAGCCCTGCAACCTGCAGTTTCTTCAACTGTGCTGCCTGGGCTATTGCAAAACTTTTATATTTTTCTTCACTTGTTGTCCTGTACATTTCCAGAGATGCCTGCATTGAAGCTCCGATAATCCTTGTGTCCTCATTATATTTTTTTGTCAGGCACCATTCATAGCATTTTTTCGCCGCTGCAAGACATTTTTGGGAATAATTGTTGTCGTTTGACTTTGTAATTCTTGCCATTATCGCCTCTGATGTGACAAAATTATACTGACCGACAAGATCGAGAGGATCTGTCTTTATAACCCTGTCATCATTCGAGCCGAATATAAGCATGTCCGACATTGATTTTCCGGAGGTCGGTTTTACAAACTTCAGTTCTCCTCCCTCTTTCCCCGGTTCATTGTCTGTCCAGCGGTTACTGTCGGAGTGTTTCTGAACATCACCTCCCACAAAGCTCATAACATAACCCTGTGGTTCCTGCATTTTCAGGAAATACCGGTTTCCCCACATCAGTTCTTCAAGAATTTTTGGCCGGTTATTTATTGGCCGGTTATCCAGTTCATATGCTTTTGAAAGTCCTATCATTCCATATATGGTTGCACCAAACCATTTCCTCAGGTCACTTGCATCATGCCATCCTCCAGATACATCCTGGCGCTTCCCGTTATCCTGCCTTATGCCGTCGTCAGTATGGCAGGGGGTGAGGTAGCCTGTAGTGCTGGCTCCACAGCGTTGCAGGGAGAAATACTTTACTATCAGATCCATCGCATTCCGGTAGGATTCAGTGCTGACACTAAACGGGAAAGAACGCAGTGTATCACATTTTATGTAGTAGTGTCCCTCCCTTGTGATACCACTGAAATCGCCGGTGGAATAATCACCGAAGTCACCTTTAGCCGGTTTGAAAGTCCCGGTATGTACTGTTTTCATGGATTGGATATCCACTACTTCAAACTTTCCTGAAACGGTTCCTTTTGTTACAACCGTTTTTGAAGCATTTGGAGTATATCCGGCCTGGTTAATAAGCAGATCGACGTTCAGATCCCTCGAAATCTTCTGAGCCGACAATCCGGTAAATGAAAGGTAAATCATTAAAAATGACATTAGTAAAGTAATTCTTGAAAAAGCAGAATTACTCAGTACCGTTCTGACTTTGATTAAAGTTATTTGATTGTGTTGTAGATTCTTTTTCATATCATTCAGGGTTTAGTATATATCAAAGATAATATTGCAGGTTAACAATTAAGATTAATGGAATACTGACTTGGGGATTCCTCGTCCCGTATGTACGGGACTCGGAATGACAGTCTTTATTTTTTAAGGAGGGAGGGGAGAAGAGAGCGGGCAATGCCCCCTCTCTTCTCCCCTCCCCAATGACCACAAAGCATCCTGTCATCCCGAGTACGCCACCTGGCGGACGAGGGATCTCCCCCTCCCAAAAAAAACTTCTTAATTGTCATTTCTTTGTCAATATTCAATCTGCAATTCTGGAATTGATAATAAAATTAAAAGATAATGAGCATTTTTTAAAATGTTGTCATTATTAATCCCGCATCAGCGGGATGAGGAATCTCTGACTCAAAATGTAGTTTATTCTGAATAGTGATTTTTTTCATTTATAAATATTATGTTAATAATTGTTAATATCACCTGTTTTTGTTTTTTTGTTAATTTTACTATTGGCAGAAAACTTATATTAGCCTTTGAAACCTGATTGGCACTAAAATATTATTTTCCCGGGTATTTCAAGAATCTTTAACAGAATATTATTCAATTAAGATAACTTTTCAGGATTATTCTAACCAAAAAACAAATTAATATGAGGAGATTCTTACTTACTGTCAGCATTATCACAATTGCCTGCCTGATTATTACTTCATGCCAGAGCGCCAATACCTTTGACCAGCTCCGGGTGCCGGAGGGAGACCCCAATATTATTCTAAGCTACCACTTTTACGAGCCTTTCTTCCTTACACATTACAGGGCAGGCTGGACAAACCTGAAAGATTTCGAAGGAAAGGTCAATTATCCGGGCCAGATCGTTCTTGACGGCAAGCTGCCTGAACATAAGAAGATATATAACCGCGATATGATCTCCATTTTCGAGGAGCATAACGTAGCTTATGCAAACTGGAACTATAAGTCGACAGCGTTTGGTATTGTTGACGATATTAATGTACCTCAGCCAAAGACGGATATACTGTTGGGGAAGAAGTAAGACGGAAGTCGGAAGTCCGAAGTCAGAAGGCCGAAGCGGTTACGCGAAGGCGAGGGAAGGGCCAGGGCATAGCCGTCAACCCAAGGGTAGTATTGTAAATAAAGAGACAAGAAGAAGTTTCCCCTCCTTTTGAAGGGGGCTGAGCGTTAAGAATTTGCCCAGTGGGCAAATTTAGCGAAGAGCCAGGCCGCAGGGAAGGCGCCGGGATAATTGATTATCTGATGTTTACAAAGTTTGTTTCCCGGCCGGGGTGGTTGATTTAATTAGCTTGACAGGCACTAATTACAGAATGGAATTAACTACAAGTTAGGGATTAAAATAATTACAAGTGAGCTTTGGATTAATTATATTATGGTTTGAAAAAAATTGTGTTCAGGGATATTGAATATTTGAAAAGTCAAATAGAAATGGTCTTAAATAAATGAAATGAATCGATTTGAAAGACTAATCAACCACCCCGTCCCGCTTCGTTGCACGAGCGGGACACCCCTCCTTCAAAAGGAGGGGAAACTTATTCCATTAGTTCCTGCAATAAAACTATGCTTAAGTTGACGTCTATACCCTGGAGCTCCCAAACTGATTTTAACAATTATATTTTACTTAAACTTCAACCTTATGAAAAAAACTACCAGACTAATTACGATCATTGCCCTGTTGTTCATCTGGCAGGCAGGTTCTGTTGCTCAGTATTCTGAAGATGCAGTCTTCCCGGTCAAGGGCCTCTGCATTAACGCCCCAAACCGGGGAGGAGTGGACCGGTTCGTTAAGTTCATCGGTGACGAACTGGCTCCTCGTGAAGTGAATACATTGTTTATACTTGGCGATTATAATTATCAGTTTGAGAGCTATCCCCAACTGGCAGATTCAGGGGCGCTTTCAAAAACAGATGTTAAAAAGATTGTCGCTGTATGTAAAAAGCATAATATCAGAATTATTCCCCAGATTAACCTGATCGGTCATCAGTCATGGGCCGGTAATCTGGGTAATCTTCTTACCCATTTTCCTGAATTCGATGAAACTCCTCATATTGAAATGCCTGAAAAATATGTATGGCCAAACGATGACTTTTTATACTGCAAGAGCTATTGTCCTCTGCATCCTGATGTTCATAAGGTTCTCTTTGCTGTTATCGATGAAATATGCGACGTATATGAAGCTGATGCCTTTCACGGAGGAATGGATGAGATCTTCTACCTTGGCGATGACAAGTGTCCGCGCTGCAAAGGGATCGATAAAGCTGAACTCTTTGCAGGTGAAGTCAGAAAGGTAAGAGATCATCTTGCTCAAAAAAACAGGGAACTGTGGATATGGGGCGACCGTTTTATAGACGGTAAAACAACAGGTATCGGTTTCTGGGAAGGCTCCTACAATTATACATGGAGAGCAATCGATATGGTACCGAAAGATGTGGTGATCTGCGACTGGCACTATGAAAGACCTGACCAGACTCCTGTCTATTTTGCAATGAAGGGCTTCAGGGTTGTTACATGCCCCTGGAGAACACCTCCTGCAGCTGTTATGCAGGCTGAAGATATGGCCAGGTGGAGAAAATATGCCACACCGGAGATGAAACCAAAGTATTATGGAATGGTTCTTACCACATGGATGGATAACGCAGGTTTTATCGATGGTTTCTACGGAAATGTATCTGACAGAGCAAAAGGTGCCGTACATCCCAGGAATGCAGAAAACACTCCATGGGATACTTTCAAGGCTATGTATAAAAGAATTGATGAACTTGAAAAGGAGAAATAAGATCAGACTCAGTAAGCAAATAAAAATATGAATATGAAAACACGAAATATTATACTATCTGTAATTCTTGTGCTGGGAATGAATCTTCTTTCATCTGCACAGGAATCATCTGAGAAACTCTTCCAGGTAAGAGGATTCTGCATTGGCGCTCCCAAACCAACCGGAGTTGACCGTTTTGTCAAATTTATAAATGAAGAGCTTGCCCCGCGTAAGGTAAATACCCTTGTTTTACTTGTTGGATACAACTATCAGTATAAAAGTTATCCTCAGCTTCAGGATTCCGGGGCGCTCTCAAAAAAGGATGTAAAGAAAATTGTAGCGGCCTGCAAAAAGAATAATATCAGGATTATTCCCGACATTAACCTGCTTGGACACCAGTCAGGAGGAAACAAGGTAAATAAGCTTCTGCAGAATTTCCCGGAATTCGATGAAACTCCACATATTAAAATGCCGGAGAAATATGTCTGGCCGAACAAGGATAATCTGTACGCAAAAAGTTATTGTCCCCTTCATCCGGAGGTCCATAAGGTGATCTTTGCAGTCGTTGATGAGCTGTGTGATGTATTTGAAGCTGATGCTTTTCATTCAGGAATGGATGAGATTTTCTACCTTGGAGATGATAAATGTCCACGTTGCAAGGGAGTCGATAAGGCAAAACTTTTTGCCGATGAAGTTACTCTGGTAAGAAATCACCTGAAGGAAAAGAACAGGGAGCTGTGGTTATGGGCTGACCGCTTTCTTGACGGACGATCGACAGGTATCGGTTTCTGGGAAGCATCATACAATTTTACTTATCGGGCAATTGAGATGGTTCCAAAGGATATTGTGATGTGCGACTGGCATTATGAAAGGCCTGATCAGACTCCGATATATTTTGCCATGAATGGCTTCAGGGTGATAACATGCCCCTGGAGAACCCCGTCAACTGCAGTGATACAAACCGAGGACATGGCAAGATGGGTAAAATATGCAACTCCTGAGATGAAACCCAGATATTATGGTATGATGCAGACATGCTGGACCAGCACGGAAGGATTTATTGACGGGTTCTACGGGACTGTTAACGACAGGAACAAGAGGTCTGTACATCCCAGGAATGAAGCCTATACGCCATGGGATACATTCAGGGCCATGTATAAAAAAATGGACGAACTGGAAGGTACGCATTAAGAAATATTTCGGTGCGCTGCACCTACAAATATTTCGCAGCTCTGCTGCTACTGTTGTTTATAAAAGGAATGTGTTAAAAAAGTTTCCCCTCCTTTTGAAGGAGGGGTGGCCGGGAAGATTGATTATCTGATATTTACAAAGTATATTTCCCGGCCGGGGTGGTTGATTTAATTAGTTTGACAGGCACCATTTACAGACTGAAATTAACTACAAGTTAAGGATTAAAATAATTACAAGCGAGCTTTGGATTAATTATATTATGGTTTGAAAAAAAATGTAATCAGGGATATTGAATATTTGAAAAGTCGTAACTAATCAGTTTATTTTATAATTGGCGATAACATTTAA
>Ga0154431_1106_pt1 | contig 16397 bp, 7 predicted proteins | sample RifGroC2_FD_115935 | JGI IMG/M metagenome (GOLD analysis project Ga0154431, IMG submission 115935) | Bacteroidetes bacterium GWC2_40_22 | reverse complement strand
TTTTCATATTGTTTGGGTTTAATGGTGATTTCTTTTTAGATGTTAAACTCAATAGGACCTTTAGCTTAGTCAGTTTCAGTTGCAGGCTAGCTGTCACCGTAACCGGCAACGGGTTTACATTTTGAGTTAATTCTCCCATACTTCAACAGTCTCTTTACCTATATTCCGTTGCCAGGTGCCAACAAAAAAGGCTTGCGCTAATTTAAGTTGGTCAAGGTTAAACGTAGCAGTTTGTGCGTGAACCAGTAGAACAAATTAGAAGGGATACAAACATCAGGTTAGTTAAAAAGAATGTTTTTGTTTTCATAACTGAAAGATTTTAGTTATAAAAAAAGATGAAGTTGGCAAATCATAACATATGTACTGAGCAATTCATATAATTACCAATTTATGCAATTATTTCTATACAGGAGTACATTTGATGATATATATTTCTGGAAATCATTCTGTTAATAGATTAACAACAAATGGTCAATAAAAATACCTAATAATAATATAACATTAAGGAGGGTCAAAACAGGTTGTTGTTATAGATAGCGAGACAAATCCGCCGATATCAGACAGTTTTAAAATAGAACTAACCATAGTTTTATTAAAATTATGAATTTGAAGTTATTATGATTAATAATTTCTTTGTTTTATTAATCCGGTAAGTATGAGGAAATTCTCAAACAAGTGTCGACCTGTCTCCTGATAGTTTTTTTTATTAATTCAAAATCAGATCTTAATTTACCGGCATTAAGTTTTTGAAGGTCTGAATCCTCTGTGATCGATGATTCAAGAAGATCATTTGTTAGTTCAAAATGAGATTGAATAAACTGAGGGGAAACGAAAGTATAATAGTTTATTAATACTGATGCAACATTTACCTGAGCAATCCGTCTTTAAGGTAAATAAAACTCAGGCAGAACTTATCAAATTTTCAAGGCCATGACAGTTAAATTATACGCAAACGAGGTAGTTCTTAAGGCAGGTGATACAAACCAGGTTAAAGAGAACATGAAAATAGAAGGCAAACTTATCGTAACTAACCAACGGATTTACTTCAAACCCATAAGGGATGAGATGGAAAAGTTCAATCTGGAGATATTGTTTGACAATATTCTCGAAGTAATATATTACGGAAGTGGTTTTTTTACTCCAAAAGGATTAAATGTTGTCACCAGGGACGGACAGAACCATAAGTTTCCACTAAAAAAACGAGATGAGATAGGTCAGCTTATAAACAAAATGTATTAGTCTGATATTAAACTATATAAACCCCCGATTATCATTTTGCACCTGAATATCTGTCTGAAAGGCAGATATTCTCTTTTTAAAACACACTTATCATGCGTCCTCGGTAAGATAAGTTTTTTTTAATGATGTTCGGGGTGATCATTAACCGGTGTGTGAGGATGGAAGTATCCCATTTCATGCATACGGTTATGAATGGTCCTGTGAGCAGATGTCAATACCAGTTTCATTCTCTTAAAGACTTTATCTTCAGCCCTGGTTCCAATGGTATCCAGGTAAGCCATAGCTCCCTCGATCTGATCCAGAATTGTTAACCCGTCAGCTGCTGCAAGCATCGGGGAATTCTTCACTTTGATCATTACGGGGGAAGTATGGGCTGCAATAATTTCCGGCTTATCAGGATATTGTCCCCTTACCAATAAGGCTACCCATGAACTTTTGGATACTTTGAAACTCCAGTTGCCGTTTCCTTTCCATTTGGAAACAGACGCTCTTTCTTTCACTTCTCCATTGACAATTAACTCAACCCTGCTCATCGGCATGGTAATACTGGCTGCCTCCCAGGTAATATTCACTGTTCCTCCGTTTGACGACATTTCAATCTGGCTGCCGGCAGCTTTTCCATCCACAAGGAAATCCACAAGGGGACCATATGTAACGAATGTCCGGCCCTCCCGGATGCTTTCCTTCCATTCATCATATGTAAACTCCCTATTATCGCGTAATTTTGTATATGTTCTGATTGTACCTACAGCCGTTCCTGCACTCATTTTATCGGTCCCGCCTACTGCTGCAACAAAATATCCGCAATTAAGATAACGGTACCAGTCGGTTAGCGAATAGGGATCTATTCCTGCATAGAGATTCTCCCAGGAAGTCATTTCAACACCATCAACTCCCCCTGATACAATCGCAGCAGCATTTTCAAGCCTTGGATTGGGGAAATGTGGCAGAATAACTATCCCATCCTGTTTTTTGCATTGCATAGCCCATTCAGTGAGCAGAATCTCAACCGGATCACCAAGTGCCGATTCATCAGGTCCTCCTGTGGTCATCGGCGCGATGATATTTCCCTGGTAACCAAGCAGTGAAATATGTCCCATGACATGCTGCCTGTTTTCGGTCCCTACGCGCACCAGATATTCACCATCCCCACCGGATATTTTTGATCCGTAGGTGGTTTTACCATCAAAATCGCCAACATTGGTCATGAGTTCACCCCATTGACTGGCAAGTAAATTGACAATATTTACTCCTTCAGCGCTTCCTTCCATCCAGGCTGAACCCGGCGACAGGAAATGAACATGTGTATCGGCAGTCACCCATCCTTTTTCACGCCAAAAGAGCGCTTTCTCAATTTCAATGGTGATAATTTCAGTTTCCGGTAAAATATCAATCGTTTTCCTTAAGGGGGTAATTTCAAATCCTTTTGAAATTTCAATATATACTTTCCCGCGTGGCAGCTTTATTAATGTCTCCCCGGGGATATAAGTACAATTATGAACCTTCTGATGTACAAAATCGACACTATAATCCTCAAACCATTCATAATTTGGCTGACGATGCCGGTCTGCCGGGGCAAGGTATTCTCCGGATTCTCCATGAGCATGAAATTTTACAGGCACTGTCTTTCCACTCTCTTTTTCAACAACCCTGATCTTTACTTTCTGATTTGCAGGTTCAACAGCCCTGATCAGACTGTAATTAGCACTCTTCATAAGATTGGATACCGGAATTGGCTCCATGCCGGACAGGTGAAACATAGCTTCCGGGTGAGCCGCGTATTCAACAATTATTTCATTTTCCGAATTCCCGGGAATTTTATTATTATAGGATTGTTCCCAGTTCTGATCGGGATAAGTTAATCCGGGTATTGCAGATATTACCTGCCCGAGGTCAATCTGGATGCCTGTCAGCTGACCTTTCTCGTCCGGCTCAGGATTGAAAACAGATCCTTTCGGAAGTGAAAGGATAGCCTTCTGTCTTGAATTCCAACGTAAAGGATTAGTCCTGATATGCCCGATAGTAATGGCTGAAAGGATAAGGGGTGATTTATTGAGTGGTTCAAACCTGAAACCTTTGATCTTTTTCTCAGGAATTGGATTTTCCCAGGCCCACAGCCAGTTTATCCATGTTGCCCTGTCATTCATCCCTACCCTGGTTTGAATCCATCCCCATTCACCATTTGTCATTTTCTGATGAAAACCGACCGGCCCAGGTTTTTGATGAGCTACCGACTCAATACAATTTTCTCCCCACCACTGCTGAAACATCCCGATATGATAGCGTTGACGTATAGGAAGGCCAACCTCTTTACCATCTTCATAAATCACAAAATAATTGGCAATATCTTCATTCAGCATTCCAATCCCCCTGAACGGTTTCTCATAAAAGCCATCAGCGCTTTTTTTCAAATCCTGTTTGTCGGAGGTATGAAGGAAAATGATCCAGTTTCCCAAATGAGGATTGATATTTACTTTGAACGGTTCATTTTGAAGATAAATAATTTGTTCATTGATACTAAATGGAATTCCCCATACCACTGAGTTTCCTGTCGGAGCCGATTTTACAGCTTCAGCCATTCTTCCTGATACAACCGATGAATCGATTTTGGATATATCAAGGTTGCCAGCGATATCCAGGGGATCGAAAAACGGAGAGGAAGGACCATCACAGAGCCTCGGTAGTCCACCCTGAACCATATCTGATCCTCTGTTTTCAGAAATGTTACCTTCCTCTTTTTTACTGACAATCTCAGCTAAACCGGAAATGGAAGAGGTTGAAATGAGGGCAGTTGTTGTCAGTGTCTTTAAAAAATTCCGTCGGGAGTTTTCATGATAAGTCATAATGTAGTTTTTTAGGTAGATTACTAAAGTTAACTTTTTATAACAAGTTCTCCAACTCAGCTATTGAATTCATTAGCTTTCTGCCGGTAGGATATAAGGATATCACAGTTATAACCTCCTATAATTCAGTCCATTTATCTTTATTTCATACACTATCTGCTATTTTTTCAATGCCGGTAAAGCGAAAGCAAGATACTTATCGTCTGATTTTGTACCCATTTTACCGCCGCCACAGGCAATTACTATATATTGTTTACCTCCTGCCTCGTATACACTTGGCGTTGCATAGCCTCCTGCAGGAAGCTTATATTTCCATAATTCTTTCCCGGTATATTTATCAAAGGCTCTGAAATATTCATCTTTTGAAGCGCCGATAAAAATGAGACCTCCTGCAGTAACTACTGGTCCTCCGTAATTTTCTGTTCCGGTTTGAGGGATTCCCATTGCGGTCAATTCCGGATATTCACCCAGAGGAACCTGCCACAGGATTTTACCTTTGTTTAAATCAATGGCGGAAATAGTCCCCCAGGGCGGTTTAACTGCAGGATAGCCATGCTGATCAAAAAACCTGTTATAACCTGTATGTGTATACGGGACCGCTGGTAAACCGATATCCGATTGCCCTGATACTGTAACCCGTTTTGTATCCTGCTCATGTAGGAATGCAACAAGTGCCTCTTTCTTCTTTTCAGGAATATGTTTAAATGATGGCATAAATCCTTTGCCTGTGTTGATCAGTTTCAGGATCTCTGTCCTGGTAAATTTTTCCGGGGTGTTTCTTAATGCAGGATATGTTCCTGTCGGGTCGCCCTGCCGGTCAATACCATGGCACACGGCACAATTAATCTCATAGATCGATTCTCCTTCTCCTTTTTTAGCGGAATTATCTCCCGTAAGCTCTACCATTTGGAGAATCCATGGCATAATATTGCCATTTATATACAATACTCCCTTTTCCGGATCAACAGCTGCACCTCCCCATTCTCCTCCTCCATCGAAACCAGGAAATATTATAGTTCCCTGCGTACTTGGGGGCATGAATAATTCACCTGTCCGGACAGAAGCGAGGAAACCAGCCACAAAATTATACGATTCAGGGCTAATATTGGTAATTTCATTTTCAGTGAAGATCTGCGGAACAAAGGGTGGCGGAGCCTTAGGAATAGGTTGTGATGGCCATGTTTCTTCATCTTTTAAGTCAGAACCAGGTACTGATATTTCCTCAACCGGAAACAGCGGTTTTCCGGTTTCCCTGTCAAGAAGGAATACAAAGCCGGATTTGGTGATCTGTGCCACCGCATCGATTTTTTTCCCGTTATGGATCACGGTCAGCAGGTTTGGAGGTGCCGGCAGATCCCTGTCCCATACATCGTGGTGTACAGTCTGAAAATGCCAGATCCGTTCTCCGGTCTGAGCATTGAGTGCCAGGATGCAATTGGCAAACAGGTTGGCTCCTATTCTGTTACCTCCCCAGAAATCAAAAGAAGCTGAACCGGTTGGAACAAAAACAATTCCACGCGATTCGTCGAGGCTCATTCCTGCCCATGAATTTGCTCCACCTGCTGATTTCCAAGCATCAGTCGGCCATGTTTCATAACCAAATTCACCGGGTCCGGGTATAGTTTTGAAAGTCCACATAAGCTCTCCTGTCAGTATATTGAAAGCACGGATATATCCAGGGGCGGCACCTGCCTCTTCGGAAACCCTTGATCCTATGATGATCAGATCATGATAAACTATGCCAGGCGAAGTAGCCGCGAGGTAAAGATCTTCAGCTCTATCTCCTAATCCTTCATGTAAGGAAATCCTTCCAGATCTGCCAAATCGTTCAACAGGTTCACCTGTCTCCGCATTAAGTGCATACATGTCAGGGCCCGAAGTGAATAAAATGCGTTTTTCCTGTTCGTTTTGCCAGTAAGTGACTCCTCTGTTGACGTTCTTTGCATAGTTATCTTCAGGTTCAGGATCGAACTCCCAAATCTGCCTGCCTGAAGCTGCGTCAAGTGCAAATACTTTAAGGCTGGGAGATGTACCATATAATATGCCATCAATGATGATCGGATTGCATTGGATCTGAGTGCGGTTGCCGGAAACACTATCGTCTGTTGCATATTGCCAGGCAGGCACCAGCTGATCTACATTGGTTCTTGTGATTTCCTTAAGATTGGAATAGTGACTGCCGGATTTGTCCCCAAGATAAACCGGCCAGTCTTTACCGGCACCTGTAAGTTCCTTTTCGTCATGTGAAGAACATCCGGCAATAAGAGATATTAGTAAAAATAAGGAGAGTGGGGTGCTAAAAACAGGACATAAGTGTTTTTGCATGGCAGTATATATTAGAGCAAAATAATTATCACTCGTATCTCAGCGATTCAACAGGATTTCTCAGTGCCGCAGTAACTATCTTATATGATAAAGTTATAGTAGTAGCAAAAATAAGGATAAATGATGAAAGAATCAGTGTTATTACACTTATGTCCACAAAATGATCCCAGATACTGTCAAGCAGGGATTTTGAAAGATAGTACCCACCGGTGCTCCCAAGCAATGATGCTATTAAGACTACAGACATGAATTTACGGCTGGCAAGCCATGTGATATTGATAAGCGGGGCTCCCTGTATTTTCCTGATCCCCATCTCCTTGGTACGCCTGATAATGTCAATTGACACAAGGTTATACATCCCGATAAGCGATAGCAGGGCGGCAGTGACAGCCAGGAAAATATTCACTTTCATAATACTGTCGTTTATATCTTTTCCCTCCTTCATCAGATCTTCCTGCAACATTCCATTAAAAAGTGAGTTTGGTGCATGCTTTTTCCATTTCTGATTAAGATATTCCAGCACTTCCGGTAAATCTGGTTTATCAGCCCTGACAGCAAGGATATTAAAATTATCATCCGTACTCAGACGCATCATCGAAGGCTCAATAGCTCTCCAGACACCATTATGGAAGAAGTCTTCAACAACACCTATAACAGTTAACCGGGTGGTATCATAAAGAGTAACGCTTTTCCCGATAGCATCATCCCAACCAAAGTCTTTTACAAACTTCCGGTTCACAACAATTGATGAATTTGTCCTGTCAGCCGCAGCCCTTAATTCCTCAAAGAGGCGACCTTCAACAAGCCTGAGTCCCATTGTTTTAAGATACTCAGGTCCAACATCAAACACATCCACCTCAAGCTGTTTTTCAGCATCCTTAAGAGGTCGTCTGTAAGTTCCCCACCCGATGTGGTTAACTGTTCCCTCAGCGGAAATTATTTTGGGATTGGTAAGTACTTCATTCCGGAATGATAAGAAAAGCTCGGTAGTGACAGGAACTACAATAAGTTTATCCCTGTCAAATCCCAGATCAAGAGTATCCTGGTATTTCGAATTCTGTGCAAAAACTATTCCCATCACAAGTGCTGCCGCTGAAATAGAAAACTGAAGGGTCAGAAGTATCAAGGAAAGCATTCCGGTTCCGCGGAAAAGATAAGATCCTTTAAGAACATTTACAGGGCTGAACGAACTCACATAAATTGCGGGATAAACACCCGATAAAAAACCTGTTATCAACACAAGAAGAACAAGGAAGATCCAGAAGATTCCATAACCTGAAAATGTAAGTTTTATAGACATATAAGCCCACAGGCTACTATAGGCAGGAACAAGGAAGGAGGCAAAAGCAAGACCGACAATTAAAGCCAGGAAACAAATGACAATAGTTTCTATCATGAACTGAGTAACTATCTGCCGCTTTTGTCCCCCGAATGTTTTTCTCAATCCAATCTCTTTAAGCCTTTTACCAAAGACGGAAATAGAAGTATTTGCGAAATTAAAACAGGCTATCAGAAGTATAAAAAGCGCCATTACAGGAGGAGAATAAAGTGCAGCCGGATGAAGCGAAGGAAAGAGCCCGGAGGACCAAATGATCCTCGTATTCTCCCCAACATCATCTAAAGCTACCAGATTAAACCTGTTGATTATAAAATCTTCCCGTGCTTTATTCTGAACGGGAATGTAAGTTTTAAGGGATTGTGCAACCGACGGAACGAGTGATTTCTGAGGGATCATTACAAAGAAAGCATTTGCCCATAATTTCCAGTCAGCATCAGTAACATCCCACATCAGTAGAAAATTGTCGAGATGGGTAAGAACATCTATTCTGAAGCTTGAGTTTTCAGGCAGGTCCCTGTAAACTGCACCTACACTATAAGTGAATTCCCTGTCATTGTCATTGACAACCGAAATGGTTTTCCCGATCGGATATTCTTTTCCGAATAAAGAGTTTGCCATCTTCTCGCTGAGCAAAACACTTCCCTGGTTTTCTATTGATTTCTTATCTCCAAGGATTATTGGAAAAGTGAATATATCGAGGAATTCCGGATCAACATAAGAGATATTCGATGAGAAAATATCATCTCCCTCCTTTACCGGTGATTCTGATCTCAGCAGCCGGGCAGACCTTTCAATCCCCGGGATATCCCTTTTTAATTCAAGACCAAGGGTGGCAGGAGATATTCCATACTCCTGCTCTCTTCCTTTCATGTCTCTGAAACTTGTTACCCTGTAAATACTTTCAAAATTCTCATGTGTCCGGTCAAAATCATAATTGAACATATTGTTAAAAAAAGCAACTATGCATACTGCAAGTGCAATGCCCAGCCCCATAATATTGATCAGGGTAAAAATCTTGTTCTTAAGCAGGTTACGGAAAGCAACAAGGAAATAATTTTTTAACATACTCTGCTTTTACTTATTCATACTTAAGTGATTGTGCAGGATTAACTCTTGCGGCCTGTAATACCTTAAAGCTGATTGTAAGCAAAGCTATTCCAAGGGCAATAGACAAACCTGCTATAAAACTGAACATACCCAGATCGATCCTGTAATAGAAGTTCTCAAGCCACTTACCTGCAATATAATATATAAGCGGCCAGGATATTAATGCTGATAATGATACCAGCAAAATCACTTCCTTCGACATCTGAAAATATATACCGGCGACCGAAGATCCCATAGCCTTTCTCACTCCTATTTCTTTAGTGCGCTGCTCAACAGTAAAAGATGTAAGTCCAAATAGTCCGAGCGCTGCAATAAATACTGCAAGTATTGAGAATATAACTGCCATCTGAGCATTTTGCTTCTCCTGGGAATACATCTGTTCAAAATCCTCGTCGAGAAAATAATACTGAAGCGGATCGTTCGCCATAAACTCTCTCCATACTTTCTCGATCTGGCTTATTGTACTTGTATAATTCAGTGCTGAGATCTTCACAGTAATATAGCCAAATAACATACCATCATTCTGGAATTTAAGTATATATGGCTCTATTGGATTCCGCAGCGATGCAAAATTAAAGTTCTTTACCACACCCAGAATCTGATAGTAATCATTTTTTCCTGAATCGCCGGGCTGAAAGAACCTGGTATTTACCACATCGGTAATACCGAAATTCTTTATAGCTGCTTCATTTACAAGACATGCATTCTGATCGCTTGTATACGATTCATCAAAAAAACGGCCTGACACCAGGGACATGCCGTAAGTATCAAGAAAATCATAATCTACCCAGGCAGTTGTCAATATGAGAGATTCATCATTTTTCCCTTCAATTCTGTAACCATTAACATTATTAGTCCGACCAGGTATAGCAGTTGAACTGGAAATATTTATAACACCAGGAATCTCTTTTACTGTATTTTTAAATGCTTTCATTCTGGTACCCAATGCTCCAGCCCTGTTAATAACAAGCAACTGCTCTTTATTGAATCCCACATCTTTATTAAGCATATAGTTTATCTGACTATACATAATAATCATACCGATAATTAACAGTATGGATACGGCGAACTGAAATACCACCAATACTCTTCGCAGTCTTCCGTTCTTCATACTGTTTTTTACATTTCCTTTAAGAACTTCATAGGGGCTGAACGATGAAAGGAAGAATGCAGGATAGCTTCCTGCAAGTAAGCCCACAAAAACAGAGAACAGCAACAATAGCGGAATAGTGAACCATGGGGAAAACAGATTCAATACGAGATCAGAATTCAGGAGGTTATTGAAATATGGCAGGGAGGCTTTAATTAAAATAATTGCAAACATAAGTGCAATAAATGCAAGAATAATTGACTCGGAAAGGAATTGAGTGATGAGCATACCACGGGTGGAACCACCTATCTTTTTTATACCAACCTCTTTTGCTCTTTTTGATGCCTGGGCTGTTGAGAGATTCATAAAGTTAATTGCAGCTATAACAACTATAAGCACAGCGATACTGGCAAAAATTATCAGATATTTCGGGTCACTGGCTGCTTTGAATTCCTGCTGAACTGAGGTATCAAGATGAAAGTCACTGAGGCTCTGAAGAAAAAACCTGTACCTGTTCCCCTGCTTTTCGAAATCTTCCATTGATACTCCCAGATACTGCTGAAGTTCCGGCCCAACATATTTAACAAGCAAACCAGGAAATTTATTATCAACAGATTCAGGGCTGGTATTTGGTTTAAGTAAAAAATATGTACTGAGGTTATTGCTCATCCAGGTAGGATTTTTTGAATTGCGATTTGTCATGAATGAGGTAATAATATTGGCTTCAAAATGTGTATTACCCGGAATATCACCCATCACACCCGTCACAGCATATCTTATCGAATCAGTACCGATTTTAATTGTTTTGTCAATTGGATTTTCATCCCCAAAAATCTTTATTGCTGTTGACTTCGAGAGAACTGCTTTCCTTGGGGCATTGAGAAGATTTTCCATGTCCCCCTTGAGTACAGGTATTGAGAAAAAATTAAAAAAGGATGAATCAGCCTGAATCAGGTGCTCCTCAGTAAATGTAAGGTTATTGTACTCAATAACAGTAGGGCCGCTCCCGGTCATTCTCAGAAAATCCTCAATCTCAGGAAATTCTTTCAGCATTGTAGGTCCCATAACAGGCGGAGATGATGTAGTTATCACTTCCTGCCCACCTATTTTACCATCAAGAATTGCCCGGTAGATCCTATCCTTTTTTACATTATACTTGTCGAAGCCTGCTTCATTAATTACATAAACAGCTATAAGTAAACTACAGGCAATACCAATTGAAAGTCCGAGTATATTTATTATTACATACGCACGCTGTCTTTTAAAAGACCTGATACTGTGTCTGATTATATTCTGTATCATTTTTATTTAATGTTTATGGGAATTGTAACTCCGTCAATTCAGATTATTGATTGGATTCTGATTCCGGATTATTTTATTCGTACTTTAAAGATTGTGCAGGATTTACCCTTGCTGCCTGCAACACCCTGTAACTTATAGTAAGTAATGCTATTGAAAGTGCAATAGCCAAACCGGCAATAAAGCTCATAAAGCCCAGGCTTATCCTGTAATGAAAATTTTCGAGCCAGTTACCTGCTATATAGTAAATTAAGGGCCATGATATAATAGCGGAAATAGTTACAAGAATCATAATCTCTTTAGATATTTCGAAATAAATACCGGCTATTGAAGAACCCATGGCTTTCCTTACTCCTATCTCTTTTGTGCGCTGTTCAACAGTAAATGAAGTCAGTCCAAACAGTCCCAAACCTGCTATAAACATTGCAAGTATTGAAAATATCACTGCCATCTGTGCATTTTGTTTCTCCTGGATATACATCTGTTCAAAATCCTCCTCAAGAAAATAATACTGCAGCGGATCATCAGTAAGGTACTCCTGCCATACTTTTTCAATTTCATTTATTGTCTGGGCGATATTTTGTCCATTCAGTTTTACTGTAAGATATCCCCAGAGAATTTCATCTCTCTTGAACTGGAATATATAAGGCTGGATTGGATTCCTGAGTGATTCAAAATTGAAGTTTTTTACAACACCTGTTATCTGCCTGTAATCATATCGTCCGGAATCGCGGGGCTGCAGAAACCTTGTCTGGGAAATATCTGTAATATTAAAGTCTTTAATTGTTGATTCATTTACCAGGCATGCTTCCTGATCAGTGGTGTAAGATTCATTGAAATTCCTTCCATCGGTTATTGTCATACCATAGGTGTCAATATAATCATAGTCGATCCAGTTGGTCATGAGAAGAAAGCTCTCATCCTTCCTCCCTTCAATACCATAACCGTTATTATTATTATTTCTTCCGGGCACCGCAGTTGAACTTGCTATATTTAAAACTCCGGGGATCTTTTTAACATTCTCTTTAAATGACTTCACCTTGTTGCCTAATGCTCCTGCCCTGTTTATTACAACCAGGTTTTCCTTATCAAAGCCTACATCCTTGTTCAGCATGAAGCTTATCTGTCTGTACATAATTATGGTGCCGATAATCAGTAGGATTGAGACAGTAAACTGGAATACAACGAGCACCTTTCTTAACCGACCGTTCTTCATACTGCTTTTTACCTCTCCTTTGAGCACTTCATAAGGACTGAACGAGGAAAGGAAAAATGCAGGGTAACTGCCGGCAAGCAGACCAACTAATAGTGCGAAAAGGAACAAAGCCGGAATGGTGAACATGCTGTTTAGCAGTTTAAGTTCAAGACCAATTCCCAGAAGGTCACTGAAGTATGGAAGAGCAACCTTCACAATTATCACCGCCAGTATCAACGACATAAAAGTGAGGATAAAAGATTCTGTCAGGAACTGGGTAATAAGCATCCCTTTTGTTGAGCCTCCAATCTTTTTGATCCCTACCTCTTTTGCCCGCCTGGCTGATTGAGCGGTTGAAAGGTTCATGAAGTTAATGGCAGCGATCAGCACAATAAGCAATGCTATACATCCGAATATCCACAGGAATTTAGGATCGCTTGCATCCTTGAATTGCTGCCTGATTGAAGTATCGAGGTGAACCTTGGTCAGGGGCTGCAAAAAATACCTGTACCTGTTTCCCTGGGCAATAAAATCGGCCAGGCTTATCCCCATGAATCTCTGAACTTCAGGTCCGACATATTTTTCAAGCAAAGCAGTTATCTTTGCATCCACATCCAGATAGTTTGTATTAGGTTTAAGAAGAAGATAAGTGCTGAAACTGTTGCTCATCCATACAGGATTTGCAGACCTGGGATTAGTCATAAATGATCCCAGGATATTAGCTTCAAAATGTGTATTTGCAGGTATATCACCGAAAACTCCGCTCACAGTGTATCTGACAGAGTCACTTCCGACCTTTATTGATTTGTCAATCGGATTTTCGTCACCGAAGATCTTCCTGGCAGTTGATTCCGACAGAACAACCTTTCTGGGAGAGTTAAGGAGGTTTTCCTTATCACCTTTAAGAACAGGAATGGAAAAAAAATCAAAAAATGATGAGTCAACTTCGATAAAATGTTCCTCTGTAAACGTCTGCTTGTTGTATTCAATAACAGTTGGTCCCCAGCCATTCATTCTGAGGAAATCCTCAACTTCCGGAAATTCTCTTGCCATGGTTGGACCAATCGGTGAACAGGTATAGGCTCCGACTATCTCCTGCCCACCTATTTTACCTGTAAGTACAATTCTGACGATTCTGTCCTTTTTCGAATTGTACCTGTCATAACTGGCTTCATTTATAACGAACAGGGCTATTAGCAGACTGCAGGCTATTCCTATCGACAGGCCTATAATATTTATGATTACATATGAGCGTTGTCTCTTAAAAGATCTTATACTGTGGGTAATCAGATTTTTGAACATTGTAATGGTTAATTAAAGGGTTGATATAGAGTAAAAATTGTTAAATTCTTTTACACTTTTTTTTCTAAAGACAGGAAAAAAATAAAAATGCTGCAGGAGAATTATTTTTCAATCTTGAGCGCCTCAGCAGGATTGATACCTGCAGCCCTGAATGCCTGGAAACTGACTGTAAGCATTGCAATTGCAACAGAAGCTGCAGCAATAAACAGGAAGATCATAAAGTCAAGATCGATTCTGTAAGGGAATTGTGCCAGTAGTTTTTTCATAATAATCCAGCCTGCAGGAAATGCTATTGCAATGGAAATAATAATCAGGACCAAAAACTCTTTTGAGACGGAATACATAATCGAAAAGTTACCTGCACCCATTACTTTTCTGATACCAACCTCATTTGTGCGCCTTTCAGCCGAATAGGACGCCAGTCCGAACAATCCGATACAGGCAATGAAAAGGGCCAGCACTGTAAAGTACTTTAATAACTCTGAAAGGCGTATCTCCGACTTGAAGAGATTTTCGTAATCCTGATCAATAAATGTGTACTCGAGCGGATATTCAGGAATTACATCCTTCCATACCTTTTCAACAGCTTTAAGGGAACCAGGGATATTGCCCGGGGTTAATCTTATCAGGATCATTCTTAAAAAACTGGTATCGGCAAGAGCAAAGGCAACAGGTTCAATAGGCTGATCCGCTCCCTTGAAGTGAAAGTTTTTCATCACTCCCACGATTGTACCGTTCAGGCCCATGAACCTGAAATTTTTACCCACAGGATCACCAATATCCATGAGCTTTACAACCTCCTCATTTACGAGAAAATTTCCTGTAGTATCATGTGCCATATCGGATGGGAAATCTCTTGAAAAATCGCGGCCCGAGACCAATTCCATCTTCATTGTGGAGATATAATCGTAATCAATACCATTGGTGCCAATAAGTACGTGTTTGTCAGGATCTTTACCGGGCCAGCTTGCCCCGCCGGAATTACTCCCAATCATTACAGGATTCCATAATGAAGCCGTAACTCCCTGCACTAAAACCTCTTTCTGCAGTTCTTTTTTTAAAGAATAATATGCAGGTTTCATATTATCGGCCATCTGGATACCGATAAGGTTATTCTTATTAAAACCGAGCTCTTTCTCCTGCATGAATTTCAGCTGTCTGTACATAAAAATGGCCGAAACAGCTATAAGTACTGAAAGAGTAAACTGAACCACTACAAGTACCTGTCTTAGTCTTCCATTTCCCTTGCCGGATAAGGACTCACCTTTAAGTACAGCAACCGGATTGATTGAGGACAGATAAAATGCAGGATAGATACCTGAAATAAATCCTGCCAGGAGTCCAACGCATAAAAAGCTGATAAGGAATCTTGCATTCAGAAGGTCGGAAAAAGAAAAGAATTTACCCGAAATATTATTGAACAGATCAAGTGATAATCCTATCAGGATAAAAGCCAGCAACATTGCAATACTGACCTGCAGAAGCGATTCAAGCATGAATTGCGTGATCATCGACATTTTATCAGCACCTGATACCTTCTTTATGCCAATCTCCTTTCCTCTTGATGCAGCTCTGGCAGTGGAGAGGTTTATAAAATTAATACAGGCAATCAGTAAGATGAAAACAGCAATCAACGAAAAAATGAACACCACAATTACAGGTCCCTTAGTTTCTGTAAAGCCAAACTGTCCATGCAGATGTATATCAATAAGTGGGAAAAGAAGATATTTTGTCTCTGTTTCAGGGAGATGCTCCAGCACTATGTCGGTCAGCTTTTTATTAATGCTTTCAATATCAACACCATTTTCCAGCAATACGTATGTAAAGATCGAATTATTGCCCCAGTGGTCGCTGTATGCCCCAATCTCTTGCAGAAATGAGAATGAGATGATCCCTTCAAATGTAAACATTGAGTTTTTGGGAAGTTCTTTCATAACACCTGTTACCATGAACTGGTATTTGTTTTCAAGAGTCAGCGATTGTCCTACCGGATCGGTATTGCCAAAATATTTCTTTGCCAGTTTTTCGGTAAGTATAATGGAGTGGGGCGCATCGAGTGCCGTTTCCGGATCGCCCTTGATGAGGGGGAAAGTGAACATTTTAAGAAGTCCTGAATCAGCAGCAACAATTGCCGACTCAAAGAATACCTTGTCATCCATTCTGAACAGTATGCGGGGGAGCCTGCTTACACGTGTCTGCTCCTTTATCTCAGGGATCTTCTCTTTCCAGACCGGGCCACTTGGATATGGAGTTACCGTTACATGATATCTCCGTCCGGAATAGAACTGGTCCTCTTCAACACGGTAAATATTGTCCGCATTGGTATTAAACTTTTCATAACTCAGCTCATCAACTACCCACAAAAGAAGCAGTAATGATGAAGCAAGTCCGACAGCCAGACCTGTCATATTGATCAGTGCGTACCCAAAATTCTTTGAATTATTACGGAGAGCTATTAGAAAGAAATTCTTTATCATGACAGGCCAGATTATGTTTTAAGCAAAGACGATTCATATCTCTGCATGTTGCATCTGTCCTTCGATTCTAACCCTGATTTCTTACTTTGCCGGTTCAGTCAGCTAAATACCACTTCTTTTATAATTGTTGCTGTATAAGAGAAATCCGATAAGTGATGTTATTGATACTGCTATACCAATT
>Ga0154431_1121_pt1 | contig 18750 bp, 13 predicted proteins | sample RifGroC2_FD_115935 | JGI IMG/M metagenome (GOLD analysis project Ga0154431, IMG submission 115935) | Bacteroidetes bacterium GWC2_40_22 | reverse complement strand
CCACTCAAGGGCTGCCCTTCAAATATATCAGTGATTGCTTTTACTGCCTCCAGCTGGAATTCCTGTTTGCTGTCGAAATGTAGTTTCATTTTTTATGCAACAAGTTTTTCCAACAATTTATCCCTGTTCTTCCATGAAAAATCACTGATGCCGTATTCTTCAATAGCCTGCAATACTTCTGGTGCCACATCCCTTTCAAGATCATTTAAAATCATTATCCCTTCATTATTTCTGGCTTGTTTAGTATCCTCAAAAGCAAACAGATGTGCGATAATATTTTGCTTTTTGGGGCTTGATACTGCTTTTATAATTCTTTCAGGTGCTTTACTTGAAGAGGGTATAAGAAAATCAAATTTATGCTGAAAGGAACTTTTGCCCTGAAGTATGATATTCGGAGAAAAGCGAATATTATTTTGCTGAAGGAAATTGGTAACATCCTCGATAAAGTACTGTTCAACCTTCGGAGAGGCAACAATAAATAAATCGTCAACAGCCATAATAGCCTGTAAAAAATTATGTTTTCTCATAGGGAAGGTGGCGGGTGTTGCCACTGTAATCAATTCATTTTCTTTCAATCTTACACCAAATCCATTTAAAATTGAGTCCAGTTCCTTCTTCCGGGCAGGTGAATTTATATCAACTCCGGCCATTTCGAGATTGTTAAGAGTTTCTCCATCGTCGGTCATGTAAATATGATCTTTTTCATCACGCCTGAGATAAAACTGAATGTAATCGTTTATGTGGTTTACAAACGGAGTGGTTATTTCATAATAACCGTTTATTTCTTTATAATTGATTTTTTGCTTTAACCAACTTAAATATGAGTCTATCAGATCTTTCATAGCAATAATCTTTTTTTAATGTCAGGCAGCTGCTTAACATTACAATATTTGAAAAAATCGATCATAATTTCATAAATGTCTTTACCGTCAACTTTCAAGAATAAATCTGCAGGTACTGCCCATCTTTCTCCAAAGCTTTCAACATATAAATGAATATGAGGTGAAGAAATCTCTTTTCCATTATACAGTTCAAGTATTGGTAATGGAACAGTTTCAACATCGGGATTTGGATGTGGAGAGCCATCAAAATCCAATCTTCTGAGTATATATGCTTTTCTTACTCTATTCTGATAAACCGCCTTTGTAATTCTGATACTTCCTCTATAAATATCAAAAAGAAAACTTTCCCTTTTATCAGCAGAGCTAAATGGGATAATTATTTTTTCTCCTGAAAGTGGAAATTGATATTCTTTTTCTTCTTCCGGAAATTTTTCCATTGCGAAAAAGAAATCAGCGTCTTGTTGAGTAATGAAATGAGCCATTTTCAAATCGTTTTAAAATCAATCTCTGCATCACGCATTTGCAATACCATATTTGTTTTCAGTTGGTCGTTACCTGTAAAAAGTTTATCAAGCATAATTACTTTTTTCGGTTTGGCTGCAATTATTGAATCAACCAGTTTCTGGTTAATCTCATCAAAGGCAATTACAAGTTCACCGTCATTTACCGAGTAAAATCCTCCGGATCCCTGCGCTCTGAGCCCTGCGCCCTGAGCATACTGAAGCACAACCCTGTCAGTCAGCAAATACCCTGATTTAAGGATCAGCTCGTAAAGCATGTTCTCTTTTTCGCTTCCTTCTCTTACCGGGTCTGTAAACGCATCGAGCTGGGTTATAAGGTTCTCTTCTGTAATGTCGTTTCCTCTCCAGATCTTAAAGCTTGAAGGAGTGAGTTTGAAGACTTTAAATCCGGCATCAGGCGACCGGCGACCGGCGACCGGCTGATCTGAGTCCGATTCAGTCAACGGGAGTTCACCTGCCCTCTTTTTCTTAAGTTCTTCAGCTTCTTTTTCGAGTTTTTTAATTACACGCCTGATCCTCTCCTTACTTATATCGGCAATGGTTTTATATCCTGCTTTATATGCTTCACTTTCTTCATCACATTTTTCAGGAAGTTGAACCAAAATAAATTTTCTTTTGCCACCATCTTCTTTATTGAGTTCTAAAACAGCCTGGGCTGTTGTGCCTGAACCACAGAAGAAATCGAGAATAATATCGTTATTTTTATCAGCTCCTTGCTCTATTAATAGCTTTAATAAATCCTTTGGTTTAGGGAAATCAAAATATTCTTTCTCCTCAAAGAGAGTTCTCAATTCTCTTGTCCCTTGAGTATTAAATACAGTTTCAAGAATAGTGGAAAATCCTGTAAAGTCACTTTCTAAATCGTTTAAGAACTTTTTTCTACGTGGTCTGCCTTCCGGTTTGGAAGGGAATAATACTTCGTTATTTTTTATCAAATCCTTCATTCTTTTAGGCTCATAACGCCAACCTGTTGGTGGACATTTGTAAATTATTCCAGTCTTAGGATTTTCTAAATCATAATGTAGGTTAGGTCTTTGATCAATCGTTGCTAAACCTGTCATATCTGCACTCATCCAATTTCCTTTAGGGTCATTATCGGGATTGGAATACTTTTCCAAATCTTTCTCGGCTCCTCGAATTAAGCCTTTATCTGACTTGCGAAAGCACAGTATATATTCATGGTCAACTGAAGCACCATTTTTCGACCTGCTATCAACGTTTTGTCTACGCTTCCAAATAAAACATGCTATAAAATTCTCCTCTCCAAAAATTTCATTCATTAACAAGCGTAAATTGTGCACTTCGTTATCATCAATGTGAACGAAAATAACTCCATCATCACGCAATAAATTTTTTGCAAGGAACAAACGGGGATACATCATACTTAACCAGTTGCTGTGGTAATGTCCGCTATCCTTGCTGTTCTTGCGGAAGAAACCTTCCTTCATCAAATACCCTTCTTCGTCTTTTTCACCAATTCTTTTCTGGTAATCCTCTTTGCTTTCCTTAAAACTGTCGGGATAGATAAAACTGTCGTTGCCGGTATTGTAAGGCGGGTCGATTATGATGCACTTTATTTTTCCGTAGTACGATTTCTGAAGTACTTTGAGAACTTCGAGGTTTTCACCTTCAATAAAAACATTTTCAGACCTCACCCCCGGCCCCTCTCCACCTGGAGAGGGGAGAAAAGGGGTATCGTTTATCCCTTCGCCCGGGCATGGTTTAAGCGTTGCCGTTGTGGATTGTTGTAAAACTTTAAATGCTTCTGACTTTCCCGCCCAATTCAAAACATAGCGTTCGTTTAAAAACTCGATGTTTTCTTTTCCAAGCGTTGCCTGGAGTTTTTCCCAGTCGATTTTTTCCTCTGTAACTGTTTCGGGGAAAAGTTGTTTAAGTTTTTCCAGCTGGTCTTGAATTATGGTTAAAGATTCTCCAGTCATTATTTAAGCTTATTATATTGTAAAGATAAAAGTATTATCCGTCCCGTATTCCTGTGTTGGAGAAATTTGGTTCTTTTTGACTCTGTATTGGTGCATGGCGCAAAGCACAGGGCAAAGGGCAGAGGGCAAAGGCAAATGGTGAGGGCGTTGTTTGCTTGTTGTGACACAGGGAAGGGAGAACTTAAATAAACTGTTGGACAATCTGCAAAAGGCCCTTTTTATCAAACGGTTTTGAAATGAAACCTGTGCACCCGTATTCAATTGCTTTATCTCTGTCATCCACATAAGCTGTCTGGGCAATAATTGGGATTGTTATATTAGCTTCGCGTATTAATTTAACGGCAGTACAGCCGTCCATTTCAGGCATTTTTATGTCCATTAAAATCAGATCGATACTCTTGTTTGAAAGACATTTTTCTACTGCCTCTTTTCCGTTAACGGCTCTTATTATATCAGAATTGGTACCGGACAGGAAGTAACTTACCAGTTGAAAATTGCTGTCAATATCTTCAGCAACGAGAATTGTCTTTTTTTCCGTAAAAACAAATCCTTTATTTACCGGTTTTTCAATTACCGGCAAAGGTACAATGGTTTGTCTTTCATAAGGAATTGTAAAGTAGAATGATGTACCTGCACCCGGTTCTGATGTGAGCCAGATTTTACCGCCTAAAAGTTCCACGTAGGCTTTTGATATGGCAAGGCCAAGTCCTGTTCCTTCATACAACCTGGAAATTGTGTTTTGTACCTGGTAAAAACGATCAAATATCTTCGGATGAAATTCTTCAGGGATTCCGATTCCTGTATCAGAAACACGAAATTCAAGAAACTTATCCCTCAGCTCACAACCAACTTTTACATACCCTTTGTCAGTGAATTTAATAGCATTATTTATCAGGTTTGAAAGAATCTGAGTTAATCTGGCATTGTCAGTAATAACGAATGCATCCGAATCGGGTACACCTGTTTCGCAGATCAATTGAATTTTTTTATCACCGGCTCCGGGTAAGAACTGATTACATAGCAATTTAAGTGTTGAATTAAAATTTATCTCATTTTTTACAATTGTTACAATGTTGGCCTCGATATTAGAAATATCCACAATGTCACTTATTATTGCCAGCAGATTATTACTGCTCTGCATGATTATTTCAATATATGACTCGCGCGTTTGTGCATCAACCCCAGATTCGCCTAACAGGGCAGTAAATCCAACTATTGCATTCATCGGTGTCCTGATTTCATGGGAGATATTATGAAGGAAAGCTGTTTTTAACCTGTCACTCTCTTCTGCTTTGTCCTTAGCTTTGATAAGTTCCTCTTTAGCATGTTTGCGTTCTGAAATATCCCTGCAGCTTCCATATATCAATCCCCCGGGTAATAAAACCGAGTTCAGGTCGGTTGAAATGAAGTTGCCGTCTTTTTTCAGAAGCTCAATTTCAGTAAAGACTTTACCTTTACTCAGTACCTGTTTATAAATCTCAGAGTATTCATCTCTTTTGTCCCGGGGTGAAAGATCAAGGATTGTCTTACTTATCATCTCTTCAGATGTAAAACCAAGCATAGTTGTAACTGCCTTATTAGTGTACAGGTACTTTCCCTGCAAATCAGTCATAAAAATAGCATCCGCAGAATTTTCCATCGCTGACCGAAATTTTTCCTCGCTTTCCTTTAGTCTGTTTGCTATCTCATTACTTAATTTTATTTCTTCGGAAAGATCAGAGGTTCGTTCCTCCACAATTGATTCCAGCCGTTCGTTCAATGATCTTAGTTCTTCCTGTGTTTGAATAAGCATTTCATTTTGATGAATAGCTGCTTCGTAAATATCAAGCATCAGCATAATTACATTCTGTTGTTCCGCCTGGATAAAGCGTTCTTTCCCGTTGTAGAGGATTTGTGTACCAAAAGGTACTTTTTCATTTTCTATTCGATCTTCTTCAGTAAGAAATTTTTCAATATGAGAAAGAAGAATTTTTTCATTATAAGGTTTGGTAATAAAACTGTCTGCCCCGCAGGAAAGGCCTTCAATGATTTCCTCCGGATCAGCCAGTACTGTAAGTAATATCACCGGAATATGACTCGTAGTCTTATTCGATTTAATTTGTTTGCACAGTTCATACCCATTCATCTCCGGCATTAAAATATCCGAGATAACTAAAGATGGCTTATGCTTTGAAAGCTTTCTTATTGCCTCTGCCCCATCATGAGCAACTATTACTTTATAATGGTGACTTTCCAGCAGATGCTTAATTTGTGTTGCCTGGGTGATACTATCCTCAACAACAAGTATTTCAGTATTTTTTGAAACGGAATTTTCACTCTCTTTTTTCATTTCAGTTTTTATTTTTTGTTTTCTGTCGCAAGATATTTTAATAGTCCGAAGTTCGAAGTCCGAAGTCCGAAGCAGAACAGTAGTCTTTGTCTTCAAACTTCCGACTTCCGACTCCCGACTTCCGACTTCCAAATTACAGTTTCAACCCTACAACAGTTATGTCGTCAATTTGTTCCTCATTACCCCTCCAGTTAAGATAAGCATCCAGTAGCAATTGCTTTTGTTCTGCTAAAGGTTTCTTATGATTCCTTAACAGGACTTCCTTAAATTGAGCCGACAGGAATTTTTTCAGATTCTGCCCGCCAAATTGATCCATATAACCGTCTGTAAACAGATAAATAAGATCTTTCGGTTTGGTCTTTATTTCGCGGTTTGAAAAACCAACCATCTTTGGATGGTATGACAATGGCATTCTGTCGCCTTTTAATTCAATAATTTTATTATCACGAATGAGGTATAATGGATTATATGCTCCCGAGTAAAGAAGATTCTTACTTGTTTGGTCAAAACTGATTATTGAGCCATCCATACCATCTTTTACCTCAGAGGAGATCCCTTTTTGTCCCAGGGCCTCTATGATCTTTTCTCTCAAGCGGTTCAATATTAAATGTGGCTCAGTAATTTTTTCTCTGATTACTGTTTCATTTAATAGTGTTACACCTAGTATGCTCATAAATGCACCGGGAATACCGTGACCTGTACAGTCAAAAACACCGGTCAGCAGCTTATTATTGATTTTGTGAAACCAATAGAAGTCGCCGCTGACAATATCTTTTGGCAGTAGAAGGCAGAATTGCTCAGGGAAAAAGTCAAATCCATTCTGAGATGCCTTCAATACAGCTGTCTGAATTGTTTGTGCATATTTTATACTGTATGTTATGAGTTTATTTTTATATTTAATTTCTTTCAGGTTTCCGGCTATTTCATCCCTGCCCCTTTTAATTTCAATTTGTGTCTTGACCCTGGCAATCAACTCTTTCTGATTGAAAGGTTTTATTACATAGTCCACCGCACCAAGATCAAACCCATTTATGATGCTTTCCGTATCGACTTTGGCTGTAAGGAATATTACCGGAATTTTTTGTTTAACCGGGTCACTCTTGATGATCTTACAAACTTCGAAACCATCCATTCCCGGCATCATTATATCAAGAAGGATAAGATCAAATTCACTTCGTTCGATCCAATCCAGAGCTGATTTCCCATCTAAAGCAAATTCAACTTTAAATCCTTCCTTTCGTAAATAGTTTCCAAGTATTTGAAGATTCTTCGGATTATCATCAACGATCAGTATCAATGGGGTTCGTATCGTATTATTATTTTCCATCAGAAAACTTTAACTGTAACTTATGTAACTTCTTTTTCAAATTCGTCATCTTGGTACCATAGAATATTTTACATGAGGGCTACCTAATACCTTGAAAACCCACCCCTCGCCTCCCGCTGATGCGCATAGCCGTCAACCTAATCGTAATTTTATGGTAGAAAAGAATGGTAGAAGTTTCCCCTCCTTTTGAAGGAGGGGTGGCCGCAGTACAATGATAGTTAATACATTGCAAAGTCCGTCTGCGGCCGGGGTGGTTGATTAAAAGGTCATAAAAATTCATTTTTCATTATTTAATTTTCTTATCTCTTTTTCGAAAAATAATGGAACACAAAGCTGTTTTCAAAACTTAATGCATTAGCCCCAGGATCTAATGATATTTTTCTCGTCCTCAACCTTTTGTAGTTATAATATCCCCATTAGTGGGATCTGTCGGAATCAATTAAATCAACCACCCCGGCCGGGAAATGAATCTTGTAAATATCAGATAATCAATTGTCCCGGCCACCCCTCCTTCAAAAGGAGGGGAAACTTTTCCCAGATTTGCATTTAAAATATAACCCTTAACTTGACGGCTATGCGCTTATGCGGGACAGGCTCTCCCAGGAGGGGAACTTTTGATTCATTTTTTTCATTTTGCTTTTTGCTTTTTACATTTCTTCTATAGTTTTCCGAGTTTTCCAACCGAGTCTTCCATCCGTTTTACAATCTCTTCAAATTGATGTTTGATATTTGGATCGTTATTCTTACCAATTAGTTTTTCAATCTCCTTTATCGATGTATTTAGCTCAAGACAAATGTCTTTCATAACAAAGCTTTGGTTTTTATCGAATTCTATCAATTTAGCACTCAGATCGTTTGTCTCCACACTCCATGGCTTGCTAACGCTCGCCTTCAGCCAGTTATCAATTTTCCTGCTCAACCATTTATTAATCTTTTCGAGCTTTTCAGTTTTAGATTTAAGATCGAGCTGAGTCTTAACTCTTGCAAGCAGTTCTCTGCTGTCAAATGGTTTGGTAACATAATCCTGTGCACCGACCTCAAAGCCTTTCAGAATACTTTCTCTTTCAGACTCGGCAGAAAGGAATATTATGGGTATCTCATACATTTCCTTATCTGAGCGAATTCTTTTACATACCTCAAATCCATTCATTCCGGGCATGTTTAAATCCAGCAAAATCAGGTCAAATTGCCTGTTTTTTAACCACTCCAAAGTTGATTCTCCATTTACGGCGAATTCGATTTTATATTTTTCCTTCAGCAATAGTTTACCTAAAACCTGAAGGTTCCGGGGATTGTCATCAACTAACAGTATGACAGGTCCGGGCGGATGTATCTTATCCATATTTTTATGCCTTATTGCTTTTTTCACCTTTCAATAATTCAATAAATCCGGGATATTTCCGTAGCAGATTTAATATAGCCTCAATATTAAAATTATCTGCTGCGATAATCAATTCTTCCCCATACCTGGTAATAATTGCTGCATTGTGATTTTTGCCCAATCTTACTAATTGATTTCCGAAATCCAGGACTTCATCGATTGGTTGCCGGATTCCAAAAGTCATCCAGACGTCTTTAAATTGGGTATCAAGGGAATGAATTAATCCCGGAAGATCAGATATTTCTTCAGTGAAGTTTATTTCTGATACAGATTGTTCCGATTCAGGAGCTTTGACCGACTTATATGGCAGATTATTCATAAGTTCAAGGTATAATTCTGTGACCTGAACCGGTTTTATCAATAAACCGGCAAATTCACTTGCCTGGATACGATCTTTCTGAGCTTTCATTACCGAAGCAGAATAGGCGATCACAGGAATATGTTTCAGTTCGTTATCACTTTTTAATTTGTTTAATAAATCAAACCCGTCAAGAACCGGCATTCTTATATCGGTAATAATAAGATCGGGTACTATTTTTTTAGCAAGAGAAAAGGCTTCCTGCCCGTCTGTAGCTTCAACAATCTCTATATTTGCTTTACTCAGGGCATCAATCAGGTATTTTCTGTTATGTTCAACATCGTCAGCAATTATAATTGTTGCCTTTTCAAATAAAATATCGGCAGGATCAAGATGAATTTCCCCGGTTCTTTTTTCAAAGTCTCTTAAATAAGAAACTCCGGGAATTTTTATTATAAAAGAGCTTCCCCTGTTCAATTGAGAATCAAGATTAATGGTTCCGTTCATCAATTGTACCAGACGTTGAGTAATTGCCAGACCGAGCCCTGTTCCTCCGTATTTTTTTACGTTCTGTCCCTGGCCTTGCACAAACGGATTAAATATCTCTTCCTGCATCTCCTGTGAAATTCCAATACCGGTATCTGTTACCTCAATTATAAGGTCAATAAATTCCTCGGTTTTTTCTTTGGAATAAATAATGATTTGTGGATTTTCAGTATATACTTGTAATTTTATGCTTCCTCTTTCGGTGAATTTCACTGCATTTCCGATAAGATTAAGAATGATCTGACGAAGCCGGGCATCATCAATATAGATACCTGCCGGGGTACCGGAAGAAATATCCAGAATGAATTTCAGCCCTTTTTCAGATAATCTTAATGAAAATATCCGTTCGAATTCTGAAAAGAAAGGTTGTGAATTCACATACTCAAACTGTAACTCCAGTTTCCCGGCTTCAATCCTGGATAGATCAAGAATGTCGTTAATCAGTGTAAGAAGGCTTCTCCCGCTTGATTTGATTGATTCAATATAGTTTCTCTGGGTACTATCCTCAAGCATGAAACCCAACAGCTCGGCATAGCCTAATACTGCATTCATAGGGGTACGGATCTCATGGCTCATATTGGCAAGAAATTCACTTTTAGCTTTGTTGGCAGCATCGAGCTGGGCAGTTCGTTCCTGTATACGTTGTTCCAGTTCCGCATTGAAAGCAAGAATTTTTTCTTCATTCTTTTTAAGCTCCTTAGTTCTCTCCTCAACCAGATCTTCCAGCCTTTCATTTAATGACCTCAATTCATCACGGGTTTGAATAAGTTCATTATTCTGATGAATGGCCCCCCGGTAAATATTCAGCAGGAATTTAATCACTTCCTGCGGTCCGGTCCGGATTGTCCTTTTCTTTCCGCCGTAATAAATTTCTATACCCCTTGTATCTCTTTTGGACTCAGGAGTGCCTTCTTCCGTAAGTATCTTTTTAATGTTGGAAACCAGATATTCTTTATTGAATGGTTTGGTTATAAAACTATCTGCGCCGCACGAAAGTCCTTCAATGACCTCCTCCGGATCGGACAATGAGGTCAATAAGATCACGGGAATATCTTCAGTACGTTCATCCGATTTTATTTTTTCACAGAGTTCAAATCCATTCATTTCAGGCATAACGATATCCGAAATTACCAGTGATGGTTTATGTTCAGAAAGCCAAACCAAAGCCTGCTGTCCATCGCGGGTAACCTCAACTTTGTAATGATAACTTTCGAGCAGATATTTTATCTGGGCAGCCTGTGTGGGGCTGTCTTCAACAATCAGGATATCTGTCTCGTTATCTGAGATTTTTATTTTTTTGCTCATAATCTGTTTTTTTTGTGCCTGATTTTGCCAGAATTTCAGAAATCTTCTCCGGAGATAACGCCTGATCGGCAGCTCCGATGCTGAGCGCCTCACCGGGCATACCGAAAACAACACAACTTTCTTTATTCTGAACTAAAGTGAAGGCTCCCTTATCTTTCATAGCTTTCAACTCATCAGCTCCGTCTTTGCCCATTCCGGTAAGCAGGACTCCCAAAGCATTCGGTCCAAAAGATTGTGCCACAGAACGGAAAAGGAAACTGACAGAAGGTTTTAATCCATTTTCAGGGGGTTGATCGCTAAAACTGATTTTATTTCCCCTGCCTACCCCCATGTGAAAATTATCGGGAGCGATATAACCAATGCCAGGTAATATATGTTCTCCATCCTCAGCGATCTTCAGTTTAATACCGGATGTTGCCGATAACCATTCAAGGAATCCTTTTACAAATCCTTTGGCAATGTGTTGTACAATAAGAACAGGTACCGGTAAATCTTCAGGTAACCCTGAAAGGATTATCTGAAGGGCCATAGGGCCACCTGTGGAGGCGCCAATTGCTATAACCTGAATTCGCTTAAGATCATTTTCAAATGTTTGTACTAAAAGAAGTGGTTTCTTTTGCTCCTTTCTACTTTGCGGGAATAGCCTTACAACTTTGACCTCCGACATGAGTTTTACGGTCTGAATCAGTTCTTTACGGGAAGCTGCGAATTGAGGATGTTCGAAACCGGGCGGACGAATAACAACAGCAAGTGCACCGGCATCCAGAAGCCTGAAGGTGTTGGTTACCTCTTTTTTATTTGAACTTCCTGATACAATGACAATAGGGGTTGGATAAGTTTCCATAATTGTCCGGGTAGCTTCATATCCATCCATCCCGGGCATGTGAATGTCCATGGTTATTACATCCGGCTTTTTTAACTTAACGAGTTCAATAGCCTCATGGCCTGAGTTGGCAATACCCACTACGTGGATATCGGGATCAGAAGAGAGAAGGTGAGCAAGAAATTCCTGTATTACTTTTGAGTCATCAACAATTAGTACTTTAATCATATTTTAATTTCTAATTTATTGTTACCTGGTGCTTTGAATGACGCACGACGCACGGCACAAGGAAGAAATAATAGTTTCCCGTGAGTCGTGAGCCGTTTGCCATGAGCCGTTTTCATATCAACTTCTTTATAATTTCCAAAAGATTGGTCTGGTCAAAGCTGCTTTTTATAATATAAGCATCTGCTCCAACCTCGATGCCGTGTTCACGGTCTTCGCGCGATTCGAGCGCCGTTACAAGGACCACCGGAATTTCGCTCAGTTTTTTATCGCTTCTGATCTTTGCGGTAAGTTCAAACCCGTTCATCTTAGGCATATCCACATCTGAAACAACAATATCGAAATCGCCGGTGCGGGCTTTTGTAAATGCATCGGCCCCGTCAACCGAAGTGGTTACCTGGTAACCCGCCGTTTCCAGAATATTTTTTATCAATGTCCGTGAGGTTATTGAATCCTCCGCAACAAGGATTTTACCGGGTTTCGGAACGAAAAGTTCACCGGCTGATACTTCGCTCTTCCTTCCTTTTGTCTTCACTGCAGATTTCATGAGGTCGGGGATATTAAGCACCGGAACCACCTTGCCGGAAGCCAAAATAGTTACACCTGAAATATTTCTTACCCGTCTCAATAATTTTCCCAACCCTTTTACCAGTACCTGCAGTTCGTCAACAAGGTCATCCACTTTAAAGGCAATACGATCTTCTCCTGAAACAAGAACAACTATACGGATTTGATTTGAATTCGCCGACCCTGGTTCCATTTTACCCTGACCTGCGTGCTTATGACCGGGTAAACCCAGCACTTTCCCGAGATCTGCCACTGAAATGATCTGGTCGTCAATCCGGATGGTTTCATGGTTTTCAACAGTTTTGATCTCTTCCTTTTCCACTTTTATCACCCGTTCAACATTCGTGGCAGGAAGGATGAACATGAATTCCTGTAACATTACCAGGATGCCTCTGAATGTGGCAAGTGTCATTGGCAGAAGAATACGAAAGGTAGTGCCTGCATTTTCTTCCGAGTCCACGGATATTTTCCCATTCAGTTTCAGGACTTTTTCCTGCACGATCGACAAACCCAATCCATGTCCGGAAATATCTGTAATAATAGAACTTGTGGAGACTCCCGACTGATAAATAAGGTTCAAAACCTCTTTTGGTTCAAGCTTTACGGCATCCTCATTCGAAATTATTCCTGATTTAATGGCTGCTTTAAGAACATGTTCTTTATCAATACCCTTTCCATCGTCGGCGAGAGTTATCTCAACCTGTCCGCTCTCTTTAGCAGCAAAAGCAAGTGTTATGTTTCCACGGAACGGCTTATTCTGTAATACGCGTTCCTGTGGTTTGCCAATCCCATGATCAATGCTATTGCGGATAAGGTGGATCAGCGGATCTTTAAGCTCCTCAAGGATACGCTTGTCAATTTCAAGTTCCGTTCCGCTGATGATAAAGTCGATTTCCTTATTTTGTTCATGTGAGATCTTTCTGACCATCCCCGGAAATGCCTCAACCAGGGAGCCCACGGGAAGCATGAGTACCTGTTTCATCGCCTCAAGGTGATCGTTGACAAGACGGTCGAGACTGTGCTGATGGCGCTCCATTGAGCGGGTGATCTCCGTTATCCGGCCCTCCACTTTATTCAGGCGCATATCGCCGGTATCGCACAGTTCTTTCCACAATTCCGGTGTGGCAGCGGCCTTGCGGCCTCTCCATTTTTGTGTCTCGGTTTTCCATTCGTTCAACTCCTCAATCAACTCCTTCAGTTCATCAGTCTGTTGATTGATCGCCATTTTGGCCTGGATCATCTCCTCGGCCTGAAGAAGTAACGGATCAAGTTTTGACATTGGGATACGAGCCATCACAACTTGTGTATTCGCTAAATTCCCATGAAGATCAGCGCCGGGCTCAGTAACAGAAACCGGATCAGATTGAGGCAAATGGGTGCTTTCTATTTCCGCTGCTGATGGTTCCTGCAATGCAGATGCAAAAGATTTTTCCGAAGCTATCTCCTTCAACCTTTGAATTAATTCCTGACGGGATTGACGAAAAGTACCTGTTTGTTCCGATTCTGAGATAGCAATATGTTTTGAGAGCCACTCGACTGTTTTGTAAAAAAGATCGAACGACAAAGGCGACAAAGTGATTTCCCCGCGTTTCAATGAGGAGAATATGCTTTCCAACGGTTGGCACACATATTCGATATCCTTCTGATCAACAGAACGGGCTGCACCTTTGAGGCTATGGATTTTGCGGAACATGACCTCAATTATCTCCGCAACTTTTTCCTTTGAAGGTGTTTTCTCCAATTCAATCAAGCCTGCAGAGATTGCATGAAGATGTTCCTCTGCTTCGATCCTGAACGTTGCCTGAATCCGTTTGAGAAATTCATTATCTTCTTTACCCATGTCATTATCTGTTTGTGAGTTGCATGGTGCAGGTTAATTTCTTGCCCTGAGCCCTGTACCCTCCGCCCTCTGCTATTACATCTTAAATTGTTCCACAAGCTCTTTTAGTTTCTGTCCGAGCTCATGCAGGTTTTTTACCGAATCTTCGGCCTGGGTCATACTTGCAGAAGTCTCCATTCCAGCCTGGTTAATGCTTTGCATGGCGATTCCGATCTGGTCCATCCCTACCAGCTGTTGCTGGCTCGATGCTACGATCTGAGTGGATACCTGGGCTGCCTCAGCACTGCTATCTGTCAATATCCGGATTGCCTCACCAGCCTGTACCGATTGTTTCACTCCTGCCTCCACTGCTTTGTTCCCCTGTTCCGTAGCAAGTACAGCTGCATTGGTTGCTTTTTGTACATCATTCAATATGTTGCGCACCTGCATAGTTGATTGCTTTGACTGTTCTGCCAGGTTTCTGATCTCCTGTGCAACGACGGCAAAACCTTTGCCGTGGTCACCGGCCCTGGCCGCTTCTATGGCAGCGTTTACTGCCAGCAGGTTTGATTGATCGGCAATGTCAGTAACCGAAGCTATAATACCTCCGATGGATTGGCTCTGTTCGCTCAATCGTACGACTGTTTGTGCAATTATCTCCATTTGTTCACGGATACGGTTCATTCCATCAATGGTTTCGTCCACTGCCTTTTGTCCGCTCTGAGAGACCTGAGCAACATGCTGTGCGCTATCGGAAAGACTTTTAGCTTTCTGGCTGGATAACTGAGCAGCCTGACGGACCTCTTCAACTGTTGTCGTAGTCTCGGTGATCGCGACAGCCGTTTCTGCAGAACCGGATGCTATCTGAGTGGTTGAAGCAAAAATTTCAGAAGAAGAACTTGCAAGAACATTAACACCATCCTGTATCCTCTGCATCTGCTCTCTGAGAATCTCGATCATTTTGCTGAACGACTGTATCATAATACCAAATTCATCCCCCCGTTTCTCATAAACGGAAAGATCTCCGGTAAGATCTTTTGAGGCAATCTCGTTGGCTGTTTGTACACTTAACTTTAAAGGCCTGGTAATACTTCGGGTCAAAAAGACGGATATCATAATTGCCAGGGCTATGGCCACTGTACCAAGTATAAACATGAATAAACGTGCCGCATCCTGTGCTTCTTCTGCTTCCATGTAACGCATTATATTACGGCGTTCATTATGAGTTATGAGTTCATCAATATCAGTTATCCAACCAGCTACTTTCTTACTTGCCTGTTGATTCATTATTATTATTGCCTCCTCATGTTTGCCTGCCATCGCCAGATCAATTACTGTATTGTTCAGCTGCCTTGATACATCCTGAGAAGCCTTGATTTTAGCAACAATAGCAAATGACATAGTATCATCGTTTGTGATTAATCCTTCTAACTTTTTAAAATCTGCATCGTACAGGGTCCTGATAGAATCAATCTTGTTTTTTAATTCCAATGTATTTTCGCTATCTTTCAGTAATAAAATATTGCGCAGGTTAATAGATACTTCTCTTGTTTGATCAATCATATTATTAGCCAGTTGCAGACGGACATTATTTGTCTTTATTATCCGGTCAAACATTGTCCGGGAGACTTTGATCTGATTCAGACTTACAAGGATTATTACAATCATAAATACCAGAATAAAGCTGAAGCTCAATCCCAGGCGTAATCCGATTTTCAAATTTTTAAACATTGTGTATTCCTCCTGTTATTTCGGTTAAAACTATTTTTAGTACAAACTCTTTTTGTAATCTTTTTTAATTTGCTTCTTCATTTACTACAATACTTTTATCACACAATAATCTCTCAGCGTTTAATACGATAAGCCTCTCTTTTGTGACCCCCTTCAGGTATTCTTCTCCGATACCTGTAACTGTAGGAGGAACGGTCAGGATATCTTCGGGTTCAATATCCTGAGTACCGTGAACCACATCGGCCAGGATTCCGAACTCCATCTGGTCATCGTACAGGATGATTACCCTGTTCAAATCACCCAGCCCTTTTTCCGGGAGGTTGAAGAATTTTTTAAGATCTACGACCGGAAGGATCTGTCCGCGTACATTGATAATGCCAAAAATATAAGGGGGCACTCCCGGCAACGCCGTGAAATCTCTCAGCGGATAAACCTCCCTCACGAAAACAGATTCAATGGCATAGGTTTCAGCCGCCAGTGTAAACGCTATTACCCCTATAGTTGCAGAAGCTGCTTTTTTTTGCCCGGGCTCCTGTGCCATGGCAATGGCGCGGTTTTTAAGCCTGATACGGATTTCTTTCTTCATTTTATTTCTGTTTTTTCAGGTTGGCAACGATGATTTCCCTGATATACTTTACTGATAATCCATCTGATTCAGGCAGGATGTCGTCATTTGCACGCCCGTTTAATAAATCGAGTGCATTTTTAAAATATCGTTTTGCATTCTTTGAATTTCCCTGGCGCAGAAATAAGTTACCGAGTATAAAGTGTCCCATAACATAATCCGGGTCGATATAGATTCCCTGCTTAAGTGATGTGATAGCTTCAGATGTTTTATCCATCTCCTGAAGGATTGAGGCCCGCATGAAATAGAAACCCGGAGTGAGTTTTTCCGATGCAATTGCTTTATTGCAAAGAGAAAGCGCTTCAGAGAGATAACCCTGGTTGGCTAATAAACGAATGGCAAAAATTTTATCAGCATAAGAGTCTTCAGGAGTCTTCTCGCGGGATTTATTGTCCTCCTTCGCCACCACCTTCGCAAATGCTTCGGTGGTCAGGGAAGCTTCGGAGGACAAAGGTTGAAGACCCGCCTCTGCTAAAGACCTGGATGATAATTGTTGCAGATCTTTATCTATACAAGGTACAAAAGATAAAAGTTGAAAAGGTTGTTTTAAAGGTTCCGGTATTTCAATTAAAGAAAAATCGAAAGGTTGAATATATTCCTTTTTGGTTTTGCGGTACAAAACTGCACCCGGAAAATTAACCGGTGTATACATAGGGAAAACATGGGAAGAGAGTTCACTGGAAGAGACCACAAACCAACCATCTTCAGACAGGGATTGAAACAGGTTTTGAGAAATTTTGTTTACCCAGTCACTGGTAAAATACATCAGAACATTCCTGCAGAAGATGATATCCATTTTATTCGCAATGGCAGAAAAAATGTTATCATCAATAAGGCTGCGGGGATAATATGTCACCATATTCTTTATCTCAGGAATAATCTCAAACCTTCGATCCCCAAGATCATGAAAGTACCTTGTCTTTAACCAATCCGGAGTGTTACGAAATGACCATGGCCCATAAATACCCGTTGCGGCTTTGTCAAGCGCTTTCGAATTTATATCGGTAGCCAGAATGGTAATATTCCAGTCCTTAATTTCCGGAATTGTTTTATGAAGCGCTATTGCAAGGGAGTATGGTTCTTCACCTGTGGAGCATCCTGCACTCCATATCCTGATGTTCCTGTCTCTTTTCTTTTTTGATTTTATAAGTTCCGGTAGTACAAAATCTGTTAATGCGGTAAAAACCTTTGGTTCCCGCAAGAAATAAGTTTCAGAGACAGTAAGATGCGATGCCAGTATCTTTATTTGATCTTGGTTCAGTTCTGAAGACAAAAGCCATTGAATGAATCCGTTCATGTTTTGAAATCCGAATTCCCGGGCTGCCAGAGCCAGGTTACGACCGAGTATAGCCCACCTTTCAACGGGGAAGTCCAATCCCATCCGGGCTGCAATCACTTCGCAGACTTGCGATAACTCGCTATCTGTGAGATTGCGATTCATTGGTTTTTCGTTTTCAGAGCATGTTCAAGTTCCTTTTCTTCATCGAGACTGAGAAACAGTTCAGGGTCATAGATCAGAATGAGTTCGTCATTGACTTTTGCTACACCTTTGATATATTCCGCAAAGGGTAACGCCTCTTTGGAATTTACAAATTGCCGGGTTGCCAGGTCTTTAATACCGGTCACGGTATCGACGGACAGAGCAACCTTCCTTTTCCCCGTATCAGCAATTATCATCCGGTCGTCAAGGTCAATTTCCTTCGCCTCCAGTCCGAGACGTTTGCGGATGTCAGCAACCGGGATGATCCGGCCCTGAATATTAATAATGCCTGAAATAATTTCCGGGGATTTTGGCAAATGCCTTATTTCCACTGCATGGATAACCTTTACCACTGTGTGCAAAGGAAGGGCATAAAATTGCTCATCAAGAGTGAACACTACAATCTGATCTGTCATTGTAAAATCAGGTTCGCTCATTTTATCCTCCCTTCTGACTGTTTACCAATTCAAAAATGATAATTTTAATATCTTCAAAATCTTCAGCCCCTGTCTCAAGACACTTCTTTGTTAGCAATGATTAACTCTCCTGCCATTTGGCTCAGGGTTGTGGCTTCAGATTTGATACTTTTGTTCATTAATACCAATTTTAAAAATCAACCGGTAAGTTCTATCCCATAACTTTTAAAAGCGAAAGCGTGGAACTGTAACTTACTACTGGGTGGCGCCGGTAAGCCAAGACACAAGTATACGAAAAATTTGCTGATTATCAAATATTTGGATAGTGTTAAAATAAAATCCTTTTTTCATCGTGCAGACAATTCACTTTTGTTAAATTACCAATAAACCGTTGGTCAGGGTGCAAAACTTTCCTGATGTCGATGGGTCGCTTTTTTAAAGTCCCGGTAGTCAAAAAAGCATCTCGATAAACATCGCCTTTGAGTAGCCTCATCAGTGCAAGAAGATTGGGATAAGTCATGTTTGCCTGTAACGGTAAGGTTGCCAGGCCTGATTTCAAAACTATTGTTTTAATT
>Ga0154431_1154_pt1 | contig 20242 bp, 13 predicted proteins | sample RifGroC2_FD_115935 | JGI IMG/M metagenome (GOLD analysis project Ga0154431, IMG submission 115935) | Bacteroidetes bacterium GWC2_40_22 | reverse complement strand
AACTTTTTCAGACTCTAAATTTACAATACTATCCTTAGCTTGACGGCTATGCCCTGAAGGGGGTCTTATTCCTACCCTAACAAACGTTTGTTATAGAACGAAATATACCCCCCTTCAGAGCCTGTCCAGACCGGAGGTCGGGAGGGGCAGGGGGGCTTCTTATACGCGCACTGAGTAACTTAGATAGGGGGCAGGGCAAATGTAAAAGAGAAATTAATCTTTGTGCATTAAATGAATACTCCTTTTTTTCCACAAATTATTCTTAAAAGAAACTATTTTTAGGGTTTTAAGTAAAGACTTCTTAACAAATGTCAGTGAACTCTTCATTGTCATTCAGGTATAAGGTAATATTCCGTTCACTGAAATACAGGAATTACAAGCTGTTTTTCTATGGACAGAGTATATCGCTGATAGGTACCTGGATGCAACGTATAGCTGTTCCCTGGCTGGTTTACAAGATGACGGATTCCGTATTCCTCCTTGGTATTACTGCATTTGCCGGTCAGATCCCGTCTATATTCCTCTCTCCCTTTGCCGGCGTTATAACTGACAGGCTGAGCCGGTATAAAGTTCTTTTGTGGTCCCAGGTCTTTTCAATGGTTCACGCCTTCCTTCTTGCAGGACTTGTCTTTTCAGGAATTATTATGATATGGCAGATCATTTTTCTGAGTTTTATTATCGGGTGCATAAATACATTTGAAATTCCTGCACGCCATTCCTTTGTTATTGAAATGGTGGAGAAAAAAGAAGATCTCGGTAATGGAATAGCTCTTAACTCCTTGATGTTCAATGGGGCCAGGCTTATTGGTCCTTCAATAGCAGGGATATTACTAGCATCAGCAGGAGAAGGAATATGCTTTCTTATTAACGGATTCAGTTTTCTTTTCGTAATAATATCCCTTAAGATGATGAGACTGGGAAGGAGGGATCAGGAGAGGAAAAGGACACATATAATTAATGAGCTGAAAGAAGGGTTTAATTATACTTTCGGATTTTTGCCTATCAGGCATATCATACTTCTGCTGGGCCTGGTGAATATGATGGTAATGTTTTATTCGACCCTGATGCCTGTTTTTGCAAAAGAGATACTTGCCGGCGATTCACACACTTACGGGTTTCTGATCGGAGCAGCCGGTTTTGGTGCATTGCTGGGAGCGCTTTTTCTTGCCTCAAGGGAAACAGTTCTGAAACTGGGGCGCATTGTGCCTGCAGCTGTTATTGTTTTTGGAACCGGACTTATAATTCTGTCTTTCTCGAGGATATTCATCCTTTCGCTTATTGTCATGGTTTTTGTAGGTATGGGTCTGATGCTGCAGGCAGCAGCAAGCAATACCATTCTTCAGACAATAACTGATGACGACAAGAGGGGACGTGTAATGAGTTTTTATACCATGGCAATAATGGGCACTGCGCCTTTTGGCAGCCTGCTGGCAGGTACCCTTGCCAAAACAATAGGTACGCCTTATACAATCTTTATTGGCGGAATTGTATCAATTACCGGGGCTCTTTTCTTCCTGAGAAAACTGCCCGGGCTTAAAAAGATTGTTCGCCCCATATACATCAGGATGGGAATTATCCCTGAAGTTGCCAGGGGAATCCAGAATGCTTCTGAGACCGGCGTATAGTAATTTCGTTACATCAATATTGCAGCGGGATCAGTCACAACAACCTGAATAAAATTCACAATAATTAACGTATGGATCGTGCTGATTTGTGGGTTATTCCTCTAAATTTGGATTGAATTTTGTAAATCATCTTCCCGGATAACTGATGAAACTGTCTGAAAGACCTGTTAAAAACAACATTTTTATTGGTATAGTACTCATTTTTATTTCAGAGATCGGACTTACTTTCAGGATGAGTCTTAACATAACGCCTGAATTTTCAGTGCAATACTATGCAAGTCCGTTCATTTCGATGGGAAATTACTCAGAGTACAAATATGTCACTGACCCCGAAGCTGAAAATTATAACAGCAGGTTCAACTTATATGATTACACTTTAGCCGGGGATGGCAGAATAAGGCTTGATGAGAACGGGGACAATATTACTGATTATTCAACAGGAGATCCTGATTTTAATTTCCATCAGTTCCGGTCGAACTTTGTAGCCAAATGGGAGTACCGTCTCGGATCATTTATTTACTTTGTATGGTCAGGCGAAAAGACAGGGCAGAATGATATGTCAGGAGCTTCCTTAAGCGAATCTTACAAACAGCTTAAGGATGTTTATCCGAATAATATATTTTTGATAAAACTTAATTACTGGTTTTCACTGTGAAAAGTCTGTATAATTTCCGCAGTATCCTGCTGCTGATTTTTCTGACATCTGCTCCTTTGTCAGGTCAGTATGAAGCATCAGCTAACCTGAAAGAAGCTGTGACTATCAGGAAATTTGATCAGCCGGTAGCCTTTGATGGTATTCCCGATGAGAAAGCATGGGAAGAGATAACTCCTCTGAATATGGTTATGCATTCACCTGTATTCGGCAAAGATCCCACTGAGATAACTGAGGCAAGGATAGGTTATGATGATAAATATCTGTATGTAGGAGCCAGGCTCTTGTACAGGGATGCAACACTGATAAGCTCTGCCAGCCTTAAAAGGGATTATATGGGAATGGGAGGTGACTGGTTTGGGATAATACTTGATACTTATAATGATAAGGAGAATGGCCTTGCATTCTTTACCTCTCCCGACGGACTCAGGTTTGACGCAGCTATACAGAGAGATGCAGTTGTTCCCATGCCTGATCAGATGCCTATGAATATAAGCTGGAACACCTTCTGGGATGTGATTACCAGAAAGGGAGCCGATGGTTGGTCAACAGAAATACGAATTCCATTTTCAAGCCTGAGATTTCAGGACAAAAACGGGGAGGTAAGAATGGGCCTGATTGTTCAGAGATGGATGCCTGACTGGAATGAGATGGACCTTTTTCCAGCCATACCGCCAAACTGGGGACAGTCCTCATTCATGAAACCTTCGCAGGCTCAGGAAGTCATCCTTTCTGGAGTAAAACCATCAAAACCTGTTTATCTGGTTCCCTATGTACTTACAGGACTTGAAAGCACTAATGAGCTGAACAGCACAGGATCGGGCTATGACAGAACGGACAACCCTAAATTTGAACCGGGGCTTGATCTGAAATATGGTTTAGCCAACAATATGATAATGGATGTTACTGTAAATACTGATTTTGCCCAGGTCGAGATGGATGACCAGCAGGTTAATCTGACAAGATTCTCCCTTTATATGCCTGAAAAGAGAATGTTTTTTCTTGAACAGGCCAGTATTTTTGATTTTTCATTCGGTGGAAACAGCAACCTCTTTTACAGTCGTCGCATAGGTTTAAGTGATGATGGCGATCCGATCAGGATTTATGGCGGGGCAAGGATGACCGGAAAGGTGAAAAAGTGGGAAATGGGATTCCTCGATATGCAAACAGGTCCTCTTAATCTCAAGAACTCCTCGGGAGTGGAGGAAGAGGTACTTCCTTCCGAAAATTTTGGTGTTCTGAGATTTCGCAGACAGGTAATAAACGAAAACAGTTTCATCGGATCAATGTTTACGAGCAGGATAGGCGTGAATGGGAACTATAATCTGACATACGGAGTAGACGGTATTTTCAGGATTTTCGGTGATGACTATATCGATCTTAAGTGGTCGCAATCGTTCGAGACAGGAGTAAAAAACAGTTCTGTCAACGAACATACCAGAATTTCAGCAAGGTGGGAAAGACGGGCCAGAAAAGGTCTGGGATATTATCTCGGTTACTCACGTTCGGGAATTCATTATAATCCGGGCATTGGATTTGAAATGATGGACGATTTTTCATCCATAAGAGCCAGCTTAAGATATGGATGGATACCGGGAGAAGAAAAGAAACTCTACAGCCATTCGCCTGAAATAAGATATATGCTGATGAATTTTATTGATGACGGGTCACTGATGTCGCTCAATCTTGAGCCGGGATGGAATTTTACTTCGAAAAGTCAGTGGGAAGGACACTTTGGTGTGGCATATAATAAAGAACATCTTCGTGACAGCCTGGAACTTCTTGAAGATGAATTGTATATAAATCCGGGAGATTATGAGTTTATTAATTTTACCGGACGGATCATGACCCCGGCAAGTAAGCCATTCTACCTTATGATAATGAATCATACAGGACCATTTTTTGACGGATCACGCTTCTCAATTCGCCTGGAACCTACATGGAATGTATCAAAGCATCTGGAGCTTGGTGCTGTTGCCAGTTTCAACTGGCTTGAATTCAAAGAGAGAAACCTTTCTGAAACCTCTCAGATACTGGGAGGTAAAATAGTGTTTATGCTTAATACAGCCATCTCATTCAGCAGCTATATCCAGTACAATACATCAGTAAATGAAGTTATGTCCAATCTTAGGTTCCGGTATAATCCCAGGGAGGGTAATGACCTCTATATTGTATTTAATGAAGGAAGAAACACATATCTTGACAGGGAGATACCCAGGCTGCCCGTTTACAGTGTAAGATCACTGTTGTTGAAATATACATATACCTTCAGCCTGTGAGCAACTTGGGGCTGTTGAAAAAGTGGAAATCCATTAACCGCAAAGAGCTCAAAGGCTAAAACGCAAAGTACGCAAAGGGTTGATTATCAAATCATATTCTTTGCGACCTTTGCTAAAACTTAGCGTCCTTTGCGGTTAAAAAAGTCTTTTTCAACATCCCCTTAAACAAGTAATCATATAATATAAAGAATGGATATTACCAGGATTACCGTACGAAGGATTGAAAAAAGAGATAATGCCGGGATTGCAGCACTCATCCGGAAAGTATTCAGGGAATTTAAAATCGACAGACCTGGTACTGTCTATTTCGATCCTACAACTGATGATCTTTATGCCCTGTTTCAAACCCCTCGTTCAGTATACTGGATTGCAGAGGAGAGTTCTGTGATCATAGGAGGTTGCGGTATTTTTCCTACACCATCCCTGCCTGAAGGATGTGCCGAGCTGGTAAAATTCTATCTGTCTGCTGAGTACAGAGGCAAAGGAATTGGAAGGATGCTTATGGAGCGAAGCATTGAATCAGCCAGGGAGATGTTTTACAGGCAGATATATCTGGAATCAATGCCCGAACTTTCAAAAGCAATCGGAATGTATGAGAAGGCAGGATTCCGATCCATTGGACACTCCATGGGCAACTCGGGCCATTTCGGATGCGATATCTGGATGCTGAAAGATTTGTGATCTTTTTCAGAAATTGAAACTCATCTGGAGGTAGGTTCCTTTTACTCCATCGCGCGGTTCAGTCGCCCAGGCATAATTCAGGCTGACAATAAAATTTTCGTTAAGAGCTCCGTGAATACCCCACCCATAACTTGTATGCATCTCCTCCTTCTCTCCCTTTGCAAGCATTTCGATACCTTCAGGATCAGATATTTCAGGCAGTTCATATTTCCCGGTTATCATACCTTCATCGGCATAAGCTGAAAGTGCCAGATAGAGGTTCTGATTAAAAAGAACAGTTCTTACCACTTTCCATCTCAGCTCAATGTTCCCATAAACGAAATCCTCTCCGACCACCCTGTTCCTGAGTATACCCCTGATTGTTCTGCTCCCTCCCAGTCCGCTTAGTGTAAGCTGGGGTGCTGAATTATAGACCAGAGGGAGCATATAAAAGGGCATTTCACCAGCCAGTTTCGCCTGGTATGATATCCGGTATCCCAGGTTCACCCGTTTCGCGATCAGCGTGAAATACTGACGGTGGGTGAAGGCTATTCTTGCGTAAGTATAACCGTCGCTCAGAAAACCGGGAGAAAAGAGTAACTGAACATCGATCCATAATCCTTTCATCGGGTTAGCTTCATTGTCGCGGGTATCATATTTAGCACCTGCCTTAAACACCCCCGCCTGACCTCCGTTTACCTGACCGGGATTTATCAATCCCCATTGTACATAACTTCCGTACAGGCCTCCTCCGGAATAAGGGACCATATCATTCTCATCCTTCCCCTTGTTAATGTTATCTACATCAACGGTATCGAGGTTGTTATGCATATATTCAAAACCACCGAACCATTTTATATTGTCGCCTGACAGCTTTCCGATTATTTCAACTCTGAGTTTAAGAAGCTCCCTCTCCATCTTGTAATATAAAGGCGATATGTAAGACGGGTTTCCTTTAGTTGTATATGCTGAAGAATAATATGCATTATATCCGTTGAAACCATAAAAATCGAGAGTTTTCTCAGTCAGGTAACTTACCTCACCCATAATCCTGTAATCCGGAATAAGGGTTCTCGAATCGTATATCAGCTGGTTTACACCCTGCCCTTTTGTGGTTCTTGATATTTCAAGGTTAAAAGCCTGGTCATAACGGGGATAATTAGTCCCGTCGCCATAATCGAACAATTTCAGGATGCCTCCGTATTTGGTGCCGGTATTGGAATCATAACCGAATACAGGAAAGAAGCCGAATGACCAGCCATCCTTCATTTTTTCCTTTACTTTTTCCTGTCCTGTCATGATATCAACAACAAAAATTAATATGGCTGCGAGTAGCAGAATCTGCTTTTTCATATCCCGTTAAATCAAAAAAATAGGGCGGCAATATAATGCATAAGTTCTTTATTCGCCTGTTTTCCCGAAAAGATTTTGAAGTTCATACTGAATTGGATACATTTGTTAGCGTTACAATAAAAATAAATTATGTATCGGAAATCATGCAAATAATATTATTGATTTTCTTCGTTTACCCCGGCCCCAAGGGGAGCGAAGAAAATCAATTTACTCCCCCAGGGGATGGGGTAAATAAATTGATTTTCAAGCGATTTTGAATTTAATATATACAATTACCACAAGTTATATATAATTATTATTAATTATCTGATTATGAATTATAAAACAATCGCAGCAATCCTGCCGGCTATTTTGATCATTGCCTCATGCGGAACCAGTTCTTCAAAGAAAGGTACTGACAGTCAGGATCTGAAAGTATCCCTTGTCGACAAGTCCGCTGAAAAAAAGATCGATGTAATAATAGGTGATAAGCTTTTCACATCGTTCTTCTGGCCGGAAAATGTATACAAACCCGTTCTATACCCGGTTTATACATCAGCCGGCACTGAGATTACAAGGGGGTTCCCTCTCAATCCCCGCGAAGGTGAAAGTACTGACCATGCCCATCATATTGGTATATGGCTCAACTATGGCGATGTAAATGGTGTGGATTTCTGGGGTAATGGATCGACCGGTTCACTCAGTCCGCGCGGAGGAGTTATAAAACATCTGAATGTAGAAAAGATGACTGATGGAGATGGTGAGGCCATGATCATTTCAAATGAAAGCTGGGTTGACTCAACAGGTACAGCGATGTTATCTGAAAGAACCGGGTATTATTTTTCGGGAAAAGGATCAGCAAGAATAATAGACAGGATCACAACACTTACTGCCATCGGTGACACAATGAAATTTAAGGATACCAAGGAGGGAATGTTCGGGATCCGCGTTGCGCGTCAGCTTCAGCTACCTGCTAAGGAAGATTTAACATTGCAGGAGAAGCAGGGTGGAACAACTACTGTAAAGGCACAGGCAGAAAGCGATATAACAGGTAATTACAGAAGCAGTGAAGGAATTACCGGTGAGGAAGTATGGGGAACAAGAGCAAAATGGATGGACCTCTATGGTAAAATAGGAAATGAAGCTATTTCAATTACAGTATATGATCATCCTGATAACCTGAGTTATCCGACCTACTGGCATGCCCGTGGTTACGGACTCTTCTCAGTGAATCCCATGGGTGCAAATGATTTCACACAGGGTAAAGAGCAGGTAAATTTTTTCATTCCGGCCGGAAAATCATACACCTTCAGATACAGGGTTATTGTTAATTCAGGGGCTGATCTGACGGATGCAGAGATCAATGCATTTGCCGATGAATTTGCTGCAAAGTATTAGAGAAAAGTAAACCACGGAGTCGCACGGAGTAACACGGAGTAAAACACGGAGTTTATATTATAGTTTAATTATCATATCAATAATGCTCTTAACTGTAGAATTAAACCGTGAAACTCCCCCGATAGATTGGGGCAGGCTGTGTAAACTCAGTGAAACTCAGTGGTTAAAAAAGAGTAAAACTTAATATTATAGAAAATGACAAAACGACGTGATTTTATCAAAACTGGAGTTATTGGAACCGCCGGGTTAGCTATCGGCGGTCTGAAACTGAGTGCAAAATCATATAACTCAGTAATTGGAGCTAACGACCGTATAAACCTTGCATTGATCGGAATCAGAAACCAGGGTGCGGTTCATATCGGAAACTGGTGCAGCATTAAAGATAGTCATAACATTGTTCTGAAAACTCTCTGCGATACTGATGAGAGGTTGTTTGATTCCAGGACAAAACTAGCCATGGAAAAGGGAGGGACAAAGCCTGTAACAGAATGGGACCTCAGAAAAGTCCTGGATGACAAGGATATCCACGCAGTTTCGATAGTTACTCCGAATCACTGGCATGCTCTTGCAACAATCTGGGCCTGCCAGGCCGGGAAGCATGTCTATGTTGAAAAGCCGGCATCATACAGTATCTGGGAAGGGAAAAAGATGATCGAAGCTGCCCGCAAATACAAGGTTTTTGTTCAGGTAGGCAAAAATAACCGCTCCTCTGTGAATGTCAGGGAGGCTATAAAATTTATTCATGATGGAGGAATAGGCAATGTTTTCATGGCGAGAGGGCTTTGCTACAAAGCACGTGATTCATATGGCATGGCAAAGGACAGCCAGCCACCTGCAGGATTTCATTACGATCAGTGGCTCGGACCTGCACCAATGCGCCCTTACAATGAAAAAAGGAGTCACTACAACTGGCACTGGTACTGGGATACCGGTAATGGAGATACAGGAAACACCGGCCCTCACCAGTTCGATATCGCACGATGGGGGCTCAATAAGGATGAACATCCCGTTTCAGTTTATTCCACCGGAGGACTTTACGGATTGAACAAGGAAGAGAGCGCACCGGATAAAAAGACTCCCGGGAGGTTGGTTTATGGCGACGTCGAAGCATACGGTCACGATGCAACAAGCCAGGAGACGCCCAATACCCAGACATGTTCATTTAAATATAAAGATGGTACCCTGCTTGAGTTCGAAACCCGCGGCAGATACACTAATCAGGAAGGGTACAAAGGTGTCGAAGCAGGAAATATATTCTACGGCACCGAAGGATACCTTGAAATATCAGGCGACACATGGAAAGCATTCCGCAGAAGGGAAAAAGAGCCTTTCGCAGCTTCAAAGGAACTTGTTGGAGATCATGATGCAAATCATTATAAAAATTTCATAGAGGCTGTAAGATCAGGTAAAATTGAAAACCTGAATTGCGACATTCGTGAAGGAGTATTATCCTCCGACCTGGCACATCTTGCTAATATATCTTACAGGGTTGACAGGTCGTTGAAGTTTGACGGTGCAGCCGAGAAGTTTATTAATGCTCCTGAAGCAGATGCATTGCTTACAAGAAAAGAGTATCGTAAACCTTTTGTGGTTCCTGAAAATGTATAGGAAGTTCTGATTTTTACGGTTAAGCCCCCTTTAGGGCATAGCCGTCAAACTAAGGGTAGTATTGTAAATACAGAGACAAGAAAAAGTTTCCCCTCCTTTTGAAGGAGGGGTGGCCGGGACAATTGATTATCTGATGTTTACAAAGTTTATTTCCCGGCCGGGGTGGTTGATTTTGAGACAACATTATATGAGATATTAAAATCAAAAAAATAATGAAGGAAGAAAATTCAAAAGACAATACAGTATTGGTAGTTACATTGTTGACTTCCACTGTCCTTCAGATCAACCACCCCGGCCGCAACCAGCCTTTGCAATACTCTGATTATCATTGTACTGCGGCCACCCCTCCTTCAAAAGGAGGGGAAAATGTTATGAACGAACGGAATTGCAATATTAATAATCGTTTGCCTTTATTAATCCTCCCTGTAGAAATTTTTTCAGACTCCTTAAGTTGACGGCTATGCCCTTCATGGGGACAGGGTAGCTGAAACGACTGGCAGAGAGGAACATATAGTATTGGGGCAGAGGGGCTGTTACAAAAGATAGAATTGATACTTTGATACAGTAATAAAGATGCTTAAATAATGTCATTACCTGCTTCTCCCAAGATTGGTCACTACCGCTACCGGATACTTGCCCTGGTATTTATGGCAACCACGATCAACTATTTCGATCGTAGCATTGTCGGTGTAATGGCCCCGACTCTTCAGACTCTTTTCAGCTGGACCAACTCCGATTATGCGGCAATAATGGTTTCATTTAAAATAGCATACGGGATCGGATTGCTATTCATGGGCGGGATAATTGACAGGTTTGGCACCAGGATCGGTTATACTCTTTCAATTGCTGTCTGGAGTCTTTTTGGAATGCTGCATGCCGCTGTAAGGCCTGCCTTCAGCCTGATCGGATTTATTGTGGCACGCTTCGGTCTTGGGTTAGGTGAGGCTGGCAATTTCCCTGCCGCCATAAAAACGGTGGCAGAGTGGTTCCCCAAGAAGGACAGGGCTTTTGCTACAGGGATCTTCGATGCCTCGACCAGCGTTGGCGCTATACTGGCTCCTTTTATCGTAGGGGCAATAGTTACAGTAGATGGAAAAAACTGGCAGATCCCGTTCCTCTTCACAGGAGTCCTCAGTGCAATATGGGTATATCTATGGCTGAAAACATATCAGAAACCAGAACTTCATCCTCGTCTGTCAAAGGAGGAGATGAATTATATCAACAGCGATTCGGAGGAGGAGACAACAGAAAAGATACCGTGGCTGAAACTTCTGCCAAAAAAAGAAACCTGGGCGTTTTCCCTTACGACAATTACTGACGGAGTATGGTGGTTTTATCTCTTCTGGGGAGCTAAGTTTCTTGCCGAACAATTCAGCGTGGACATCAAAAATATCGGTCTGCCATTCCTTATTATATTTATTATGGCCGATGCAGGCAGCCTTCTCGGGGGATTGGCTTCCGGAGCGCTGATCAAAAAAGGATGGTCGATAAACAAGGCAAGGAAAATCACCTTACTGGTAAATGCCATCATCATATTACCGGTAATATTTGTTCCGGTAACAGAGAGCAAATGGCTTGCTGTTTTTCTGATCGGACTCGGCGCTGCAGGTCACCAGTCATGGTCAATCAACAGCTATACCCTTGTTCCCGACGTTTTCCCGAAGAAGGCAACTGCTTCAGTCATTGGAATAGGAAAAATGGTGGGAGTGGCAGTGGCAATAATTGCCGACCTTGCCCTGGGAGCCGTACTCGATACTGCTGATAACTCCGGTTATTTCTGGGCATTTGTGATTGCCGGATTATCATATATCAGCATACTTGGATTTGTACATTTGCTGATGCCAGGGATGACTCCGATGGATGATAATTTGAATTATATTACTGTAAAACCCCCAAACCCCCCAAGGGGGGCTTATTGAAAACCGATTTTAGAACATTGAACAAACAAAATCAGAATGCAGAAGTTCTTACCTCTTAAATCGTTTGTTCTATTGTTCTTACTTCTTAAAGTCCCCCTTGGGGGATTTAGGGGTGGATTTTAACAGGGATTTGTAATAGATTCATTTAAAATGCAGTTTATAATCAAGGAGTAACAAATAAAAATCATGACTAACAACGAATTATCGCGCAGGAATTTTATAGGTAAGACAACAGCCGCTATAGCCGGAGCTGCAATTGCTTCAGGATCTGCACCACTGAGTGCGGTATCGTATGAAAGAGTAATCGGAGCAAATGACAGGATCAGCATAGGATTTCTCGGCTGCGGTGCCAGGGGTAATGGACACCAGAATATGGTCAAAATGTCGGAGAAGGATAAAAACCTGGGAGTGGTGGCTGTTTGTGATATCTGGAATCTGAACAGGGAGAAAGCTGCAGCATCCTGCAAAAAACTGTTCGGGAACGAAGTAAAGCAATTCAAATATTCAGAAGAGTTGCTGGCCATGCAGGAACTTGATGCGGTAATGATTGCAACAGGTGATTTTCAGCATGCAAAGATCCTGGCTGAGGTTGTAAAAGCGGGCAAGGACTGCTATTGCGAAAAGCCAATGGCAACTGATATTGAAGATGCCAAACTGGCAAGGAATGCAGTTCTTTCTTCAAAGCAGGTTGTGCAGATGGGTTCACAATGGGTGAGCGATCCGATGCAGTTAAAAGTACGGGATATCATTCGTTCAGGTAAGCTGGGTCAGATTACAAAGATAGAACAGGTATGGAATGATAATAATCCTCGCTGGCATGTGCCTTCTGATCCGGATGTTGCAGCAATAAGGGAAGCGGATACCGACTGGAACAGGTGGCTGCTCGGGAAACCTTATGTCCCGTTTGATCCATGGAAATATTTTGAATTCAGGATCTTCCGTGACTATTCAGGGGGGATAACTTCACAGTGGATGAGCCATGGTGCAGGACTCGTCCACTTCTATACCGATTCCTCAATACCTGATTCGATGGTGGCACACGGAGGAATATTCGGTTGGCCTGACATCCGGCAGAATCCCGACACTTTCCAGGCGCTGGCAACATATGATGAGAAAAAATTTCTCTATTCCTATACTTCGAATTATGCAAATAAGTTTGGAGATTACTCCTGTATAAGGGGAAAGGAAGGAACTCTTTTCGCACACGGAGGAGAGGGAAGTCCAAGGTGGTTTTTTATCCCTGAACAGCAGGATCTGCCGGGAGGTTTTGATTTTTATGAAGGGATGAAAGAGACAATAAAAAACAAAAAGGCGGAAATAGTAACCACTGAGGAATACGGGATGAAGATGGGTCCGGTAAGCCTGAGCGACGACAGCAAATACCACCTCGATAACTGGATTGACTGCATGAGAAACAGGAGTCAGGTGCCTAACGGGCATATTCATACCGGATTCTGGCACTCAATTGCGAGCATCATGGCTACACGAGCATACAGGGAAGGCAAAAAGCTCTATTGGGACCGGATGAAAGAGGAGATAGTTGATCATACGGTGAGTTAATATGATTTTTTTAAAATCCTTAAAATCATTAATAGTATGGCTTTGAATAACACACAGGAGATTCCTCATCCTGCTGTTGCAGGATTCGGAATGACAAATTTTCTTTTTGGGGTTTAAAGGGAGAAGGGAGGCGGTGCACTCAAGCGCACCGCCTCCCTTCTCCCCCAAAAACCTTTATAATCCTGTCATTCCGAATGAAATGAGGAATCCCCCTGGGAATAAAGAATGATAATAAAACAATATATTTCATTTTTGAACAATTAGTCATTAGAATTTTGAAATTCATTTATAATCTAATTGATATTATATGAAAACGGGAATAAGCTATTTGGCGATTATTGTTATTTATTTAACAACAGGATGTAATAATCAGAGTCAGAAACAAAACCTTTCAACACCCCCCTTCATAATCGATTCCCACATGCATTATGATGCTACGGATGAATGGGAGAGATCATTCCTTGAAATATACACAAAGCATAATGCAATGGCCTGCCTGCTTATGGAGATGGAGGACATCGACCGGGGTATTGCTTTTGCAAAAGCCCATCCCGACAGGGTGATCCCTTATGCTGCGATAGATATCGACAGCCCTTCTGTGGTTGAGGATATCAATAAAGTCTATAATATGGGTTTCAGAGGACTGGGTGAGTTGTTTGCAAAGGGAAGAAGAGATTATAACGATCCGAAGTATGATACTGTATGGGTCCTTGCAGAGAGACTCAGGTTGGCTGTTGCACCCCACACAGGGATATTGAGCAACGGGACCATGTCAAATATGCGCCCGGCATTCCTGGCCGATATTGCCTCCAGGCATCCGACTCTGTTTATCCATGCAGCTCATTTCGGTAATCCATGGTACGAAGAGGCTGCCGAGGCAACAAGGAGAAATACGAACCTCTATTTTGACCTGTCAGGATCATCGCTGATTAAAAAGGAGAATGATCCCGGATACTGGGCCCAGTGGCTCTGGTGGACCGGCATGCTTGGGATGCCGCATATACCAAAAGATGCGGTCCCTGCATGGGAGAAAATCCTGTTTGCAACCGATGAAGGTCCGGATGCCCTGGAAGAGAACATAAGAAGATTTAATAAAGCTCTTGATGCCTGTAATGTTTCTGAGGAGACACGGGCAAAGTGTTATGGACTTACAATAGCAAAGGTGCATGGTATTGAGGTGAAAGGAACAAATATTAAATGAAAATCTGGAATTTTGGGATAATAGGAGCGGGTCTTATAGCTGACTTTCATGCAAGGGCAATACAAAGTCTTCCCAATGCAAGACTTGCAGGGATATGTGGTACCAATCAGCTAAAAGTAAAATCATTATCGGAGAAGTATGGTTGCAAGGCTTATTCAGAATATGAGGCTTTACTTAGTTCTCCTGATATCGATATCGTAACCATAGCCACTCCCAGTGGCGCCCACATGGAGCCGGCGATAGATGCTGCAGAGAATGGAAAGCATGTGATTTGCGAAAAGCCACTTGAAATATCGCTCGATCGGATCGACATGATGATTGATGCTCATGAAAAAGCAGGAACACAACTTGGGGGTATTTTTAACTACAGGTTTCACGATTCGCTGAAATATGTGAAGGCAGCTGTGGATTCGGGGCGTTTTGGCAGGATCACAACTGCTTCGGTATTCGTTCCCTGGTGGAGGTCTGAATCCTATTACAGTGGCAACTGGCATGGAACAAAAAAGCTTGATGGAGGAGGTGCGCTTATGAATCAGGCAATACATATGATCGATATTCTGCAATACCTCATGGGGCCTGTTGACTCACTTCAGGCGTATGCAGCAACACTTGCACATGAGATTGAAGTTGAGGATACAGCAGTATCTGTACTCAGGTTCAGGAACGGAGCTCTTGGTATCATTCAGGGCACTACGGCATCTTTTCCCGGTCAGTTCAGAAGGCTTGAGATTACGGGAACAAAGGGTACTGTTGTACAGGAAGAGAATAGTTTTAAAGTATGGCAGTTTGCTGATCAGTCGGATACGGATAATGAGATCGCTTTAAAGTTTGGAAAGATTGAGGGAGGCGGTGGAGTATCTGATCCGGCGGCCATACCATTTGAACCTCATGCCAGGAATATTTCGGCGTTTTTGAAATCAATAGAAACCCATAAGCAATTTGAAATTGATGGGCATGAAGCACGGAAGGCTGTTGAGATTATTCTGGCAATTTATAAGTCGGCAAAGGAAATGAAGTTATTCTCCTTCATTTAACCTCATTATTAACTCATTACTTCTTCTTGCTTAGAAGAATGACCTCTATTTCTGAAATTATCCGTTGCCTCATTCGTGAAAAAATGCAAAAAAAAACAAAAACTCTGGTTTATTAAAAAAAATTAACATAATTTAGAGTTTTAAAATCTGATAAGTCCAACTAAAACAGTTTTATTTATGGTAAAATACTTATTATTAATCTATTAACTCTAAAAACTATCATTTTCGAAGTAAAAAATTGGTATTAACATTTTATTAAGCTTCAAATTTTAACTAACATTTATTAACCTAATCATTAACCATGAGAAAAATCACAATTCTACTTGCTTTTCTGCTATTTGCAGTATCGCAGGGTGCGTTCGCGCAGAAAACCATTACGGGTAAGGTTACCAGCTCCGAGGATGGACTTGGTATGGCCGGGGTTCCTGTTGTGGTCAAAGGCACAACAATAGGAACTGCCACCGACGTTGATGGTGCATTCACTTTAAGTGTTCCTAATAATGCACAAACACTGGTAGTTTCATTTATCGGTATGAAAACTGTTGAGCTTCCTATCGGAACACAGACAGTTTTTACCGTGGAATTATTGCCCGATATTCTTGCACTCGAAGATGTTGTTGTAACTGCCTTCGGTATCTCAAGGCAGGCAAAAGCTCTTACCTATGCAACTCAGAACGTAAATGCAGAAGTTCTTGCTGAAGCCAGGTCAATCAACCCGGTTAACAGTCTTAGTGGCAGGGTTGCCGGGCTTTCAATTACAACAGCAAGTACCGGGGTGGGTGCTGCTTCAAAGGTTCTCCTCAGGGGTAATCGTTCAATAGCCGGTAGCAGTGAACCACTGTATGTTATTGATGGTATTCCGATGGGTGGTATCTCAAACCTTTCTCCGGATGACATACAATCAATATCGATCATGAAAGGTGCTAACGCTGCTGCTCTTTATGGAAGCCGCGCAAACAACGGTGCTATTATCGTTACAACCAAATCAGGCGCCGGCCAGGCAGAAGGTGTACTGGTTGATCTTGGCTTTACTTTCCAGGGAACATCTGCAATTTTCCTTGACAGAATGCAGAATGAATATGGTCAGGGAGGAAATGGGGTTTACTCCCCCGCTGCAATTGTATCCTGGGGATCAAAAATGGATGGTTCACAGGTTGCACACTGGACCCCGGACCCGAATGACCCTCTTTTTGGAAAAACTTATGCTTATGAGGCTCAGCCTGATAACTTTAAGGATTATTTCCAGCAGGGACTGGAACTTGCAACAAATCTCCAGGTGGTAATGAATACAAAAAATACCAACACAGCATTATCATATACAAATACACAGGCCAGGGGTATTGTTGAAACCAATAATCTTCATCAGAATAACCTGAACCTCAGGTTTGGTGGAAAATTCAAGGAAAAACTTACTTTCGACTCTAAGATTACTTTTATCAAGACCGAAAATGAGAATTCTTTCTCAACCGGGGAAGGTTTCAATAACCCGATGAGATATATCTATGTTCTTCCAAGGAACATCCGTTCAGTAGACATTCAGAAGTTTGAATACAAGAATGCCTCCGGACAGATGAGACAGCACTACTGGAGATGGAACGACAACGGTACAGGTAACGCTTACTGGACCAGGAACCGCGTACTTCAACCTTTTAACAATTGGAGAACGGTTGGTATGGTGAGCCTGAAATATGAGATAGTTACCGGTTTGTCTCTTATGGGTAGATCTGCAATTGACTTTTCCAACAATGATTCGGAACTGAAGTATTACAATGATTCCTATACAGTGGCTATAAACGGAGGTTATGGTAAATACAATTCTTCATCTTACGGATGGAACAGTGATGTTCTCCTCAACTACAAGAAAGCATGGGGTGATATCGCAATCGATCTTAATGCAGGAGCTAACAGTTACCAGACTGAATATCAGGCAGTAAGCGGATATGGAGTAGTATTCAATATTGAAAATCTTTTTGCACTTGCAAATACAGCTAACCCCAGGCCTTCAGAGGGTTACAGTAATAAAGTAGTGAACTCTGCCTATGGTTTCGGTGAAATCGCCTGGAAGAATGCAATATTCCTGAACATAACCGGAAGAAATGACTGGAGCTCAACTCTGCCTGCAGCGAACAGATCATATTTCTATCCATCAATTGGTTTAACGGCTGTACTTAGCGACCTGATAACCATGCCGGATTTACTGACTTACTTCAAACTCAGAGGATCATATGCTATTGTGGGTAATGATACCTCTCCATATCAACTTTTCAGAACTGCAAGCGTTGGTACAGGTGGAGTAGTTTCAATTAGCAGCACATTGCCAAATGCCAACCTGAAACCTGAAACAACAAAGTCGCTTGAAACAGGTTTCGACCTTAGAGTTATTGAAGACAGGGTAAGGCTCGGTTTCACATGGTACCAGACAAACACTTACGATCAGCTGTTTGCTACACCGGTTCCTGCAACATCAGGTGTTGCCAGCATATTCCAGAACGGTGCAGACGTTCAGAACAGAGGAGCTGAAATAACATTAGGTGTTGCAATTATTGACAATGGCGATTTTTCATGGGATCTCGACCTCAACTGGGCAAAGAATACCAGCGAGGTTCTTGAGATTGCTGAAGGATTCAATGAATTAAGAACCGGTGGAAGCGGTTTTATATATGACTATAAGCTTGTAGCAGGAAAACCTTACGGTGAAATTTATGGCAAAGGATGGCAGAGAAATGACAAGGGTGAGGTTATTGTTAATGCCGCTAACGGTGTTCCTTTAATCACTCCTGGTTTTTCTGTAAGGGTAGCCAACTTTAACCCCGACTGGTTAGGAGGTATTAACAACACTTTCAGATATAAGAATATTAACATGAGCTTTCTTATTGATATAAGGCAGGGTGGTTCATTCGTCGCACAAGGAGAAGCTATCTCAGCAGGTAGCGGTATCCAGGATTATACTGCTATTGGAAGGGATGGTTCTTTGCTTGTTGGGGAGAACGTTCTGGTTGGCGAAGTTGGCGTAAATGCTGTAACCGACGCTGGTGGTAATGTAACATATGTCCCAAATACCACAAAGTGCTCAGCTGAACTCTTCTGGAACAACGTTGGTGGAAGGAACAACCCTACAGCTGAACCTTTCGTAAGAGATGCTTCAAACATCCGTATGCGTGAAATGGTTCTTGGATACGATCTGCCAAAAGAAATCATAAGTAAGACATTCTTCAGATCAGCAAGAATATCTCTTGTTGGCCGTAACCTCTTCTTCTTATCGAACAAGGCTGAATATGTCGATCCTGAGATCATGGTAGGCACTCATAACACTTATGAAGGTATAAATGCATTCCCGTTGCCAACATCAAGAACATATGGATTCTCACTTAATTTTGGCTTTTAATTATAATAATAAGTAAAGCAATATATTATGAAAAATTTACTAAAGTTGTTTATTGTTTTGTTGATTGCTGTTAATTTCAGCAGTTGTACAGATGAATTCGATGAAATAAACAAAAATCCAAAGGCGCTGACACTTGCCAGTCTCGACGCAGCATCTTACGGGTTCGTGTTTAAGAAGTCTATTATGGGGCCCTCGTACCTTCAGGGAGCAGGAAACGGAATGCAGTTGATACACTCACTGTATTTCGATATTTATGCAAACTACTGGGCAACTACTACTCCTAACTTCCTTTCCGACAGGTATGTAATGGTTGGAAGCTGGCTTAATGGAGCATTCAACTCATTCTATGCAAGTGAAGCTGCCCAGATAAAATATTCAGAAGATTTTACCAGGACGAATGATCTGAAGGGAGAACTGGCCATGGCAAAAATCTGGAAAGTATGGTGCTACCACAGATATACTGATGCTCTCGGACCAATACCTTACTCAAAATATGGTAACTTTGAGAAGACTGTTCCTTATGACAAGCAGCAGAATATTTATACAGCATTCTTCGCTGAACTTGATTCAGCTGAGAATATCCTGAAAGGCTTAACAGGACAAACCTCCGGGATTCTCTCAAAATATGACATGATCTACGGCGGGAAACTTGACAAATGGAGAAAATTTGGAAATTCACTTCACCTGAGGCTTGGTATGAGGCTTAAGTATGCTGCACCAACTGTTGCAAAAGCAGAGTGTGAAAAAGCAGTTGCCAATGGTATCATTTCTGATAATGCCGACAACGGATGGATCACAACATCCTCCGATTTCCAGAATCCTTATAACATTATCAGCCCATGGGCTGAGTACAGGATGAGTGCTGATATGGAAAGTATACTGAAAGGTTATCTCGACCCGAGGGTTGCATCATATTTCAAAGCAGCCAAAACTCCCGATCCAACTGATGATCCTGCCGGTGTTTCATTCCCATACGAAGGTGTAAGGAATGGCCAGACCAAGAACGACAGGAGCGCTGTTAAATTTGATGAACTCGGATCAGACCATGCACTACCCTACACTATTGTTGGCGCTGCAGGTCCGAAATGGTTTGTTATGAGAGCATTTGAAGGATACCTCCTCAGGGCAGAAGGTGTTCTTGAAGGCTGGAACATGGGTGGCGGAACTGTTCAGTCGCTCTATAATGAAGGAATTCTGATGTCACTTGCTGAAAACGGCTATGCAGATGCAAACCTAAAAGGTGATCCTTATACAACCAGTGCACTGGTTCCGGCCAGCCCTGGTATAGATAAGAACACTGTTATTCCACAGGTTGCTCCTGCTCCTGTAAGTACTGCTCCTATCGCTTTCCTTTCAGGTGGCACCAAGGAACAGCAGCTTGAGCAGATCATAACCCAGAAATGGATTGGTCTTCTTCCTGACAGCCAGGAGGCTTATGCTGAAAGAAGAAGGACAGGTTATCCGAAACTCTATCCTCGTCTTGAGAGTGAGAATACTGATGTTGCTGCCACTTCACTTCCGGTTAGATTAACTTACTGGACAAGTGAGTATACCAACAACAAGGCTGCAGTTGAAACGGCAATCCAAAC
>Ga0154431_1055_pt1 | contig 23344 bp, 18 predicted proteins | sample RifGroC2_FD_115935 | JGI IMG/M metagenome (GOLD analysis project Ga0154431, IMG submission 115935) | Bacteroidetes bacterium GWC2_40_22 | reverse complement strand
GTAGTGAGGAATCTCACCTCGCATAAAAAAATCAAAGAGTTTATGTGCATTATGCCGGATACTCATTAAAATTTAAATGCGTTGACCCTGCGCGGTTAATCCTCATTTTTTCAATCTCATTATTTTTTACTATCTTTGCACCTTATATCGGATTGATTTATCCAGCGAGGTAAATGGAAAGCAGGAAGGTATTATTCATTTCACAGGAGATCACTCCATACCTTGGTGAGACTAAGTTGTCAAAAATAGGGCGGTATCTTCCTCAGGGGATTCAGGAGAGAGGGAAGGAGATCCGCACTTTTATGCCGAGGTATGGTTGTATAAATGAAAGAAGAAATCAACTTCACGAAGTGATCCGTCTTTCAGGTATGAATCTTATCATTGATGATACCGATCACCCGCTTATAATAAAGGTAGCATCAATTCAGTCTGCAAGGATGCAGGTTTACTTTATTGACAATGACGATTATTTCCAGAGAAAATTTATTGTCAGTGATGCTTCAGGGAAAGAATTTGAAGATAATGATGAAAGGGCTCTCTTCTTTGCACGCGGCGTTATTGAAACAGTAAAAAAACTCCGGTGGGCACCCGATATTGTTCATTGCCATGGGTGGATGTCATCGCTTGTTCCGGTCTATTTACGCAGTGTTTATAATGATGATCCGCTTTTCAATAATTATAAAATAATATATTCAATCTATAATAATGATTTCAAAACTCCGTTTAGATCAACATTCGCTGATAAACTGCGTTTCGACGGGATAGACGGTGAGAATCTTAAAATGATTAAAAAGCCTGATTTTGTGAGTGTGTCCAAACTGGCTGTTAAATATTCTGACGGGATCATTATCGGAAGCGAAGAGATAAATGAGGAACTGGCCAAGTATATTGCATCAATAAAGAAACCGGTTCTTTCATACAAGGATGAGTCACAATATATTGATGCCTATAATGAATTTTATGACAAGATATTATCATAGATCCCTGCATAACTCAAGGTTTTTTAGTCTTCTTCCTGTTCCATTAAAAGCATTTTATCTCTTCCTGTTATTTGCCGGAGTTTTTATGTTGGGTTCATGCGAGGAGAAACCCACCATGATAGGCAAAGACATTCTTCCCGGCAATGATTTTATTTCAATTACCACAAATGATGCTGCAAAGATCCTGTCATACACAATGTACGACAGCCCGGTTCGTTCAGAAGATCCTACAACCCCTTTTATCGGGACCATGTATGATCCTTATTTCGGTACCACTGTCAGTGAATTTGTTTCCCAGATCAGGCTGGAGAGGCAATGGGTAACCAGGGCTTACGATGTTGACTCGGTAAAACTGGTTTTAAGGATCAACTCTGTTTCGGGTTCCTCAGATTTGCCAAAGCAGATCAGAATAACAGAAATATCAACCAGGCTGTATGAAGATTCTGCATATTATACCAATACGGCTGTTGACACTACTGATTTCGGAATTTCAGTTGACATACCGCCTTTAAGGAATGATACCATAAACAGGATAGAAGTAAATCTTCCTCCTTTTTTCGGCGAATACCTGATAAGGGACCAGGAGAAGTTATTCTACAGCACTACAATAGATGATTTCAGATCTTATTTCAAAGGAATCTATATGAGAGTACTTTCGGCTTCAGAAACTGATCCTTTGCTTCTGGGGCTTAATATTACCCTGGCTACTTCCCTGGGCGATTACACTGATTATATCATTCTATATATGCACGACAGGGAAGATGTTACTGTGAAGTATACTTACAGGTTCATTCTTGATCCTCTTAAAGAAAATGCGTCGTTCTCAAGGATTGAGCACGATTTCACCACTGCCGGTCCGGATAAGGGAATTGAAGATATACTCAATAAACCTGTATTGGATACGCTATCCTACCTTCAGGGTCTTAACGGGGTATATACAAAACTTATATTTCCTGGATTGGATTCCATAAAAAATGATCCCTCAAGGGGAAGAATTGCGGTTAATAAAGCCAGCCTGTTTATTCCTGTTCATTACGATGGGGATGCTTATACCCCTTCAACCGTTCCGGAAGGCCTTCTGCTGAGATATGTTAACAGTTCAGGGGTTAAGGATCTGCTTCCTGACTATTACATTGATCAGAGTCATGCCTACTTTGGAGGCAGCCTCGATACTGCATTCAACAGGTATAAATTCAACATTTCAAATTTTATCCAGCAATATCTTGATGATACTAAAGGAGTGTTAAAACCTGAAATAGAGGTGTTTCAAAGATCATCTGATACAAGAAACGTTATTCTGAAGGCCAATGACAGTAAGACTCCGGTTAAATTTGAGCTAATATATACCCTGTTCTAGATTAAAAACCCAATAGGTTCTTTTCGAATTAATGGTGTTAAACTTACTCATTATGTGCGGAATAATTGGCTATATCGGATCAAAATCAGCTCGTGAAATCGTTATAAATGGTCTTAAAAAACTTGAGTACCGCGGTTATGATTCTGCAGGAATAGCTCTTGTAAATGATACGACCAGGGTTTTTAAATGCGCCGGGAGGGTAAGAGAACTTGAGGATTTGGTTAACAAATCAGATTTCGATGGCACAACAGGCATAGGGCATACAAGATGGGCCACACATGGCGAACCCAATGAACTGAATGCCCATCCTCAGGTTTCATTTAAAGGAAACTTTATTGTTGTTCATAATGGCATTATTGAGAATTATTCGCGCTTAAAAAAACACCTTGAGAGCAGAGGTGTTGTATTTACAAGCCAGACCGATACTGAAGTTCTTGCAAACCTGATCGAGCACCTTTATCTCGAAGGTGACCTGACAGCTGAGCAGGCAATTACACTCTCGCTTAGCAGGGTAGAGGGTGCCTATGGCCTTCTAATAATCTGTACTCAGGAATCAGACAAATTATTTGCTGCTAAAAAAGGGAGTCCTCTTGTTATAGGGGTGGGTGACGGAGAAAACTTCATAGCCTCCGATGCGACACCTATTGTTGAATATACACAGAGGGTTATTTACCTGAATGACGACGATCTTGCCATTATTAAAAAAAATGAGCTTATCCTCAAGTCTATAAGAAGTGAAATGATTCAACCGGTTGTAAAAGAACTGGATCTTAAGATTGGCGAGATAGACAAAGAGGGATTTGCTCACTTCATGCTGAAGGAAATATTTGAACAACCCAGGGCAATTCACGATACATTCAGGGGCCGGTTATTGCCCGATTATTCCGGAGTGATGCTTGGCGGCCTTTTTAATGTTCTGGAATCAATGGCGCGTTCGGAGCGGATCATAATAATAGCCTGCGGTACTTCCTGGCATGCAGGGCTTCTTGGAGAATATATATTTGAAGAGTATACAAGGATACCTGTTGAGGTGGAATATGCATCTGAATTCCGTTACAGAAATCCGATCATGAAAAAAGGGGATGTTGTAATCGCAATAAGTCAGAGCGGTGAAACTGCCGATACTCTGGCAGCAGTTAAACTTGCCAGAGAGAATGGGGCGACAGTTATAGGGATTTGCAATGTGGTTGGAAGCAGCATTCCCCGCGAAACAGATGCAGGTGTTTATACTCATGCCGGACCAGAGATAGGTGTAGCATCAACAAAAGCCTTTACTACCCAGGTTACCGTACTTGCCATGATGGCTTTTGAAATAGGTCATACGAGAGGAATTCTGTCTGATTCGGTATATAAATCACTTATAACGGAACTGGTATCAATACCGGATAAAATAAAAAAAGCGCTTGAAGTTAATGATCAGACTCTTAATCTTGCCGCAGTTTTTCAAAACACACATAATGCCCTTTACCTTGGAAGAGGATATCTCTTTCCCGTTGCACTTGAAGGCGCTCTGAAACTGAAGGAGATCTCCTATATTCATGCTGAGGGGTATCCTGCTGCTGAAATGAAACATGGCCCTATTGCCCTTATTGATGAGAACATGCCTGTTGTAGTAGTAGCCACAAAGGATGATACTTATGAAAAAATTATAAGTAATATCCAGGAGATAAAGGCAAGAAAAGGGATAGTAATAGCCATTGTAACACAAGGGGATGAAATAATAAAGAAAATGGCTGACTATGTGATTGAAGTCCCCGAAACACTCCCGGCTTTGTCCGGATTACTGGCTGTTATCCCTCTTCAGTTACTCTCCTACCATATTGCTGTTTTAAGAGGCTGCAATGTCGATCAGCCAAGAAACCTGGCAAAGTCTGTAACCGTAGAATAGTTAATATTGTAGTTACAGATTCCGTGCAATCTTTCCGCCAGTAAAAAGAACAACAATCGGGATAAAAGAACTTCAATCAGTAATAATGTATCACCAGGAAGATTATCGGAATTTAACAGGAGATGAGACTCGGATTCTGAGATTGAACGGCTGCACTTGTGATGACTGGAACAGAGTTTTGGTCAGGGATGGATTTGAACCCTCGCGGTGCAGGAATGTTATTTTTTCAGGCGATATCAGGCTTGGTGTTTTCAATAAGCCTTTTAATGATGAATCAGGTGTCAGCATTCCAAGCGGAATTCTGAATGCAAGGCTTCATAACTGCACAGTCGGGTCAGATGTTATTATAAATAATATTGGTGATTATATAGCAAATTACAACATAGAAGATTGTGTTGTTATTAAGAATTGCGGTAAAATAAATACGAAAGGAATATCCACTTTCGGAAATGGTACATCTGTTGCAGTTTTGAATGAAACCGGTGGCCGGGCTGTGAAAATGTGGGACAAACTTTCAGCACATGAAGCATATATTATTGCTCTGTACAGGCATCGCCGGGAAGCAGTTGAATTAATTGAGAAAATGGTGGATGAGTATTCTGATTCAATTTCTTCAGGTACGGGGACTATCGGGTATAATTCAAGAGTTTTCAATTGCAGTAATATAAGGAATGTTAAAATCGGTCCATGCAGCTATATTGACGGATCAATCAGGTTGTATGAAGGATCAGTTAACAGTTGTGAAGCAGATCCTGTTTATATCGGCCCCGGGGTGATAATGGAACACTTTATTGTTTGTTCAGGTTCAATAGTAACGGAATCGACACTTATTGATAAATGTTTTATCGGACAAGGTTGTGTGCTTGCAAAACATTATTCAGCGGAGAACTCTCTTTTCTTTGCTAACTGCGGAGGATATCATGGTGAAGCCTGTTCAGTATTCGCCGGACCCTATACAGTGACACATCATAAATCAACTCTGCTTATTGCAGGAATATTTTCATTTATGAATGCAGGAAGCGGGTCGAATCAGAGCAACCACATGTATAAACTGGGACCGATTCACCAGGGAATTATGGAAAGGGGTTCCAAGACTACCAGCGATTCTTACCTGTTGTGGCCTGCACGCATCGGACCTTTCACCCTGGTCGTGGGTCGTCATTTCAAGAATGTAGATTCCTCATCACTCCCATTCTCATATCTGATTGAAAGCAGCGAAAGTGAAGCCAGTATACTTATCCCCGGTATTAATCTCAGGAGTGTCGGTACTATAAGAGACGCTCAGAAATGGCCTCTTCGCGACAGAAGAAATGACCCTCTTAAGATTGACCAGATAAACTTTAGCCTTCTCAGTCCATATACAATCAGAAAAATGTTTGCCGGCAGAGAAATTCTGCGAAAACTGCAATCAGAATCAGAGGCATCTATTTGTTATTTTGGTAATATGCAGATAAAGAGAGCATCTCTTGAACGTGGAATAGAGCTTTATCAGACCGGAATCAATAAGTTCCTTGGTAACACCTTAATAAAGAGGCTTGAAAACACTGAATTCAGGACAAATAAAGAGCTGGTAAAGAGACTTACTCCCGACTGCCTCAAGGGGAAGGGAGAATGGATTGATCTAGCAGGACTGATAGCACCAAAGACAGAGATTGACAATCTTCTTAACAGTGTTGAATCAGGTAAGGTCAGTACGGGTGAATCATTGTTAAAATCGTTTATGGAAATTCATAATTCATATTATGATTGGGAATGGGCCTGGTCTTGTGAAAGGATTGAGGAGGAAGCCGGAATTTCTATTGATAATTTTACTGCAGACATTATTATAGGAATAGTGGAACTATGGAAAAAAAGTGTTGTTGACCTTGATAACCTTCTTTATGAAGATGCAAGAAAAGAATTCACACTTTCATCAATGACAGGTTTTGGAATCGATGGAGGAGATGATGTGAAAAAACTGGATTTTGAACAGGTAAGGGGTGAATTTGAATCAAACAGTGTAGTGTCAGCAATTCAGGTACATTTAAAACAAAAATCAGCTCTGGGAGATGAGCTGATTGAGCGTATGAAAAGGGTTAAAAAACAGTTATAGCTATCTGCCGGCATACATAAGATCGTAATACTTGCCATAATCGCCTGATAATACCCTCTCCAGCCATTTAGTGTTTGCAAGGTACCAGTCAACTGTTTTTTCCAACCCTGTGGAGAATTCCGGAATCGGTGACCATCCCATTGAATTCTGTAGTTTTGAAGAGTCTATTGCATACCTCAAATCATGTCCGGGCCGGTCCTTAACATATGTGATCAGTTTTTCAGATGAACCGGCGGGCCTGCCAAGTTTTTTATCCATAATGCTGCAGAGGAGCTTTATGAGATCTATATTCTTCCATTCATTATTTCCTCCGATATTATAGGTATCTCCGATCTTTCCTTTATGGAAAATCAGATCAATGGCAGAGGCATGATCTTCGACATACAGCCAGTCACGTATATTTTCACCTTTGCCATAGACAGGGACAGGTTTGTTATTCTTTATATTATTAATAGCCAGTGGTATAAGCTTCTCAGGGAACTGGTTGGGGCCATAGTTATTTGAACAGTTGGAAATAACAGCCGGCAGTCCGAAAGTATGATGATATGCCCTTACCAGATGGTCGGAGCTGGCTTTGGATGCCGAGTAAGGGCTCCGCGGATCATAGGCTGTATCTTCTGTAAATAAACCATCACTGCCAAGCGAGCCATAAACCTCGTCGGTTGAAATATGATAGAACAGCTTTCCTTCAAAATTCTCTTTCCACCTGTTAAGTGCTGCATTAAGAAGATTGAGGGTTCCGACAATATTTGTAAAGACAAACTCATCGGGTCCTGTTATTGAACGGTCTACATGCGATTCAGCTGCCAGGTGAATTACACCATCAAGACTATATTTGCTGAAAAGGTCAAGAACGGACTGTTTATTGACGATATCTATCTTTTCAAAGCGATAATTTTTGCCGGATTCTATATCAGTAATGTTTTCGAGGTTACCGGCATAGGTTAATTTATCAGCATTTACAATCAGGTAATCGGGATACCTGCTGACGAATCTTCTTACAACGTGTGATCCTATGAATCCGGCTCCGCCTGTTATGAGAATGCTCTTCTTCATTTTATTTGTGATTTGCTTCTTATGTAGTTTTCCCAGTCCCATGCAGTTTTCATCGCTTCATCGAGGGTGCTAATCGTTTTCCAGCCAAGTTCCCTGTTTGCAAATGAAGGATCGGCCCATATCTTTTCAATATCGCCCGGTCTTCTGCCTGTTACTTTGTATTTCAGTTTAACCCCCGATACCCTCTCAAAAGATTTTATGGCTTCAAGTACAGATACTCCGTTACCGGTACCGAGATTAAAGACTTCATAACCCGACTTGTTTTTCTCTTCGATCAGTCTTTTGACAGCAACCACATGTGCTTTTGCAAGGTCGACAACGTGAAGATAGTCCCTTATGCAATACCCATCAGGAGTATCATAATCATTTCCGAACACTTTGAGCTCATCCCTTAATCCATAAGCAGTTTGTGTGATATAGGGAACAAGATTTTCAGGTACACCTCTTGGGAGTTCACCGATAAGTGCTGATGCGTGTGCCCCTATGGGATTGAAATATCTTAAAGCAATTGCCCTGATACTGCTGTCGGAAAATACGGTATCCCTTATAATCTCTTCACCAACTGCCTTTGTGTTGCCATAGGGTGAGGTTGCCGGTTGCAAAGGTGCATCCTCGGTAACCGGTAAATTCTCAGGTTGTCCGTAAACAGTGCATGATGAGGAAAATACAAGATTAGCGATCCGGTATTTTTTCATCAAACCGAGCAGATTGATAAGTGATACAAGGTTATTCCTGTAATACTCCAGAGGCTTGCTGACAGATTCGCTTACCGCTTTGTAGGCAGCAAAGTGGATAATGGCGGCTATTTCTTTGTTCCTGCTGAAAAAGCCATCCAGCTTTTCCATGTCGCAAATGTCAATGATTTCAAGAGATGGTCTTTTGCCTGAGATTTTTTCGATCCCGTCAATAACCTCCTTTTCAGAATTGTACAGATTATCTATAATTGCGACATCAAATTCTTCATTGATAAGTTCAATTGCTGTATGGGAACCTATATATCCGGTTCCTCCGGTTACTAATATCTTTTTCTTCATTTAGAGGCTCCAGTAAGTATGATTTTTAATTTTCCCGCGCAGAATCCCCTTAACATCCACTATGATCCCGTTTTTATTTAGCAAAGAGGCAAAATATGATTCATCCAGATTCAGATACTCCTTATGGCTCACAGCGAGTATAACAGCGTCGTATTTTCCGGAAGGAGAATCCTTAAGATCAATTTTGTATTCTTCTTTCACCTCATGCTTTGAGGCTCCCGGATCAATAATATCAATTTTAATTCCGAAATCTTCCAATTCTTTGACCACATCTATAACTTTCGAATTCCTGATATCGGTAACATCCTCTTTAAATGTAATACCGAGAATCAGTACCCTGGTACCGATCATCCCCTTTCCTGCCGCAATTATCCTCTTCACAGTCTGTTTCCCGATATATCCGCCCATGCTGTCGTTTATGAATCTGCCGGAATCGATCATCTGGGGATGATATCCGAGGGCTTTGGCTTTGAATGAGAGATAATACGGATCCACACCAATGCAATGACCACCTACCAGGCCGGGATAAAACCTTAGAAAATTCCATTTTGTACCGGCTGCTTCAAGCACTTCATAGGTGTTAATACCCATCCTGTTAAAGATGATGGAAAGTTCATTCATGAATGCAATATTGATATCGCGCTGGGTGTTTTCGATAATCTTTGCAGCTTCGGCAACTTTTATTGAGCTTGCCCTGTGTACGCCTGCCTTTATTATCAGTTCATAAACCTTTGCAATATTCCCGGCAGCCTCAGTGTCACATCCGCTTGTCACCTTTGTTATTTTTGTGAGTGTATGGTTCTGATCTCCCGGATTAATCCTTTCAGGAGAGAAGCCCACCTTAAAATCCACACAATATTTAAGTCCGGAAAATCTCTCCAGTACAGGAACGCAATCCTCTTCGGTGCAACCGGGATAGACTGTGGACTCATAGACAACATAATCGCCCTTTTTCAGAACTTTTCCAACAGTTTCAGAGGCTTTCAGAACCGGTGTAAGATCGGGAAGATTATTGCGGTTTGTAGGTGTAGGTACAGCAATAATGTGAAACGATGCTGATTTAAGGTCATCAGGATCGCTGGTAAGGAAGATATCTGTATTTTCGAATGCTTCAGGTGTGAGCTCATTACTAGGGTCAATTCCCTTTCGCATAAGTTCAACCCTCGCGGGTTTTATATCGAATCCTATTACCTTAAGCTGTTTTGCAAACTCAAGAGCAATCGGAAGGCCGACGTATCCAAGACCTATGACTGACAGACTTGTTTCCTTTTTTAAAAGTTTATTGTATATCATTTTAACGAATTTAATATCGGATGATAATCGCCCTGTAATCCTGCGGGCTTCGAGTTTCTTATATTATATACTATTTCAACTGATTGCCGGGCTTCATTTATCCCGAATCCTCTTCCTTCAAGAATTTCATTATAGGTCTGAGTATGAAGGTCGGTAAATCCTTCACTGAATTCTATCTCTTCGCCATCTACCGAAATTGATCTGAATGTCCTTCCCCCAGCTTTCCTGATCCCTGCAGGGATATCATCATAATCGAGGCTGAGGAACCATCTGACCCTGGCATTTTCAAGTTCGAGATAACCTGCTGCCTTATTGTGTTCAGCAAGGTGTACGATATTTTGTTTTGCATTGCCGAAGATCCATGTAATCAGATCAAAGAAATGGATACCTATGTTGGTAGTAACTCCGCCTGACTTGGATATATCCCCCTTCCATGAGATATTATACCAGTTGCCACGGCTGGTGATATATGTCAGATCGATATCATAGATCTTATCTTTTGGCCCATTTCTGATCTTTTCCCTGAGTTCTATTAATTTAGGATGAAGACGCAGCTGCAGCACAGTAAAGATCTTATTGGAAGTCTCTTTTTCAATTTCCGTCAAAGCATCTATATTCCATGGATTGAGCACAATCGGTTTTTCGCAGATAGCATCCGCATGGTGCCGGAGAGCAAATCTGATGTGTGAATCGTGCAGGTAATTCGGGGAACAGATACTTACATAGTCAATTTTTGTACCTGTTCTTTTCAGTTTATCAAAATGCCTGTCGAACCTTTCAAACTCAACAAAAAAATCACTTTCAGGGAAATAGCTGTCAATACGTCCTACACTGTCAAACCTGTCAAGACTTGCCAGCAGGTTATTCCCGGTTTCCTTTATAGCATGCAGGTGCCTTACGGCAATATAGCCTGCCACTCCAATTATCCCAAAGTTTTTAGGATTGTCAGTCATCAGACCAGAATATTAAATGCGTGTAAAATTAAGGATTTATTTTATAAACCCTGCCATCTTCAAGCCTGTATCTCTCACCGCTTTCAGGACATGTGGCTTCTCCTGTATTGCTGAATAACAGTTTATGTCCGTATTCGCTCATCCATCCGGAATGTCTGGCCGGATTACCAATAACCAGGGAATATGGTTTTACCTCCTTTGTTACAACCGCTCCTGCACCAATAAATGAGTAGGCCCCTATTCTGTTTCCGCAAACTATAGTTGCATTAGCTCCTACAGATGCGCCTTTTTCCACTATTGTGACAGCATATTGGTCCTTACGGATAATTGCACTCCGGGGATTGATAATATTTGTAAATACCATTGAGGGACCAAGGAATACATCATCCTCACAGATAACACCTGTATAGATTGAAACATTATTCTGCACCTTCACATTTCTTCCCAGCCTGACTCCCGGAGAGATGACTACATTCTGACCTATGTTGCAGCTTTCTCCGATTTCAGAGTCTTTCATTATATGGCTGAAATGCCAGATTTTTGTTCCCTTTCCGATTTTACAGCCATCATCTATAACAGCCGTTTCGTGGGCAAAGTATTCCTTCTCCATCAGATTGAATTATCAAAAAAACTGTTGATACTGAATGCAATATAATCGAGTTGTTCCTGATCCATTTCCGGATGCATTGGCAGGGAGAGCACCTCTTTGCATAGCGAAGTTGTAACAGGCAGATCATTCTCATTGTATCCCAGATACCTGTAAGCTTCCTGCATATGAAGAGGCCCGGGGTAATAAACCATTGCAGGAATTTTCATGGACTCAAGATATTTTTTAAGCTCATCACGCTTTCCGTTTTTCACCCTGATCGTATACTGGTGAAAGATGTGAGAGGAGTATTTTGTCCTTTGAGGAACAGTGACACGAAGCAACCCTTTAAAAGCTTCATCATAAAAATCTGCAACAGCTCTTCTCGATTCATTGAACTGAGTGAGATACTTTAATTTAACTCTCAGTATTGCTGCCTGAATGGTGTCGAGTCGTGAGTTTACGCCGATGTCATCATAATGATACCTGACTTTCATTCCGTGGTTTGCAATACTTCTGAGCTTTCCGGCAAAGTTGTCATCATTTGTATAGAGTGCCCCACCATCGCCATAGCATCCCAGGTTTTTTGAAGGGAAAAATGATGTTGTTCCTATATGTCCGATAGTCCCTGCTTTTCTTTTTGAGCCATTCCTGAAAATATAATCTGCACCGGTAGCCTGGGCTGCATCTTCGATCACATACAGGTCGTGATCGCGGGCAAGCTCCATAATGCTTTCCATATCAGCGCACTGGCCGAAAAGATGAACAGGAACGATAGCCTTTGTTCCTGGTGTTATGGCTTTCCTGATGGCTTCGGCAGAGATATTGAATGTACCCGGATCAGGATCAACGAGAACAAGTTTCAGTCCCAGCAGAGCAACAACCTCAACGGTAGCTATAAATGTAAAATCAGTTGTGATGATCTCGTCCCCTGGTTCTAATCCTAATACCATCATAGCCAGGTAAAGGGCATCGGTGCCGTTTGCACATGATACAACATGCCTTACACCCATATACTGCTGAAGTTCTTCTTCGAACAGCCTGACGTCAGGTCCTTTTATAAATGCTGTTGAATCGAGAACAGACTTGATTGCGGTATCTATTTCCGGCCCTATTCTCTCATACTGGGCCTTCAGATCTACCATCTGGATATCTCTCATAATTACCAATTAGCGAAAGAAATGCGAAGATAATACTTTTACACCTATTTTTCACGCTGTTGTAACCTTGTCAAAGAATTTCTTTATTTTGGTCAGAAAAGTTCTTATATTTGTATTTATAAACATAACCGGAAGTGGATATCACAGCTTTTATAAGAGAGTTATTGTTCGGGCATGATTGTGTTATCGTACCTGGTTTTGGAGGTTTTATTGGAAATTATACTCCGGCACAGGTTGACAGGAATTCAGGTACATTTTATCCACCGGTAAAGCAGATATCCTTTAACAGAAATCTGAATCATAACGATGGATTGCTTGTTGGCAGAATTTCGGGTTCTCTCAGTATAAACTATGGCGATGCAAGGACTATCGTTGAAAATTATGTCAGCAACCTGCGAAAGAGACTTGAAAACGGAGAGAAGGTAGTTTTTGACACCATTGGAAGTTTCATAAATAATCAGGAAGGGAATGTCCAGTTTGACCCCGACAAGAGTTCCAATTATCATCTTGATTCATATGGGCTTGAGTCATTTCAGTGTTTCCCGCTTGAAGGCTACGATGTCAGAAAACGAATAATTAAATATAAAGGCAGGGATCCGGTAAAGCAGGTTTCCATGAGAAAAATTATATGGAGAGCTGCAATCATTGTACCACTTCTATCGGTAATGGTGATTGTCCCTCTTAAAACCAACCTTTTTAAGCCAGGAGTGGAGATCTCAACGCTCAATCCGCTCGTGAGTGCTGAATTTGAACATAACAGGAAAGCTGTTGACGAAATTGCAAAGGAAGAATCTGCAAAACCAGCTGAACCACCTGTTGAAGTTGCTGAATCCATTGCCATAGAACCACCTGCTGTTGAAACTGTAGCTCCCGCTTCCGGCGGATATTACCTTATTACAGGAAGCTTCAGATCGCATGACAATGCGGTGAAACAGGTGAATATGCTTATTGAGGAGGGATTTACTCCTGAGATTGTAACTGCTCCGAATGATTTCTTCAGGGTAAGCGCTATGGTTTGCAGTGACCTGGCAACAGCTAAAATGAAAAAGGACAGTATTGCCGTGAAATTCCCTGCTTCCTGGATCTCAAGAAAGAGGTAGTGTTAATTGCTTAACAACAAAGAGCAACCTTTATTTTATTGTGCTTCCGTTACTTACTTTTTCTGAGGGAGTGACCATTACAAGTTTGCCATCTTTGTCTTCAGCCATAAGGATCATCCCCTGCGACTCTATTCCTTTAATCTTTCTTGGTTCAAGATTTGCGATAATTGAAATCTGTTTTCCGATTATTTTCTCCGGTTCATAATGTTCAGCTATGCCTGATACGATAGTTCTGATATCAAGACCTGTATCTATTTTAAGTTTAAGCAGTTTTGTTGTTTTAGGTACCTTTTCTGCTTCCAGTATTGTTGCGGTACGGATATCCATTCTTGAGAAATCATCAAATGTGACAGGAGCCTTTGCCGGAGCAACCCTTGCCTCTGCCGCCTCATTTGCTCTTTTTGTTAAAAGCAGCTTTTCAATCTGGGTATTTATCTCCTGGTCTTCGATCTTATCGAATAACAATTCCGGTTTATTGATCAGGTGTCCTGGTTCAAGCAGATCAGAACTACCTGCATTGTTCCATTTCATTCCTCTGAGATTGATCCAGCCACATAATTTTTCCATCGAGAACGGGAGAAAAGGCTCAAAAACAATAGTGAGATTTGCAGTTATCTGTAAGGAGATATTCATTATTGTTTTAACTCTTTCGGGATCAGTCTTTATCACTTTCCAGGGTTCGGCATCAGCAAGGTATTTATTGCCCAGCCTTGCAAGGTTCATCGCCTCTTTCAGAGCCTCGCGGAATCTAAATGCTTCAATACTTGCCTCTATGGTTTCTTTCAGCCTGGCTATCTCATTAAGAGTATTATTGTCATTCTGATCTGTCACTCCTCTTTTGGGGACCTCACCCCCATAATAGTTGTTTGTCAGTACCAGAGTACGGTTGACAAAATTTCCGAGGATAGCAACAAGTTCGTTATTGTTGCGTGCCTGGAAGTCCTTCCATGTGAAATCATTGTCTTTGGTCTCCGGGGCATTTGCACAAAGGGTATAACGGAGAACATCCTGTTTCCCCGGAAAATCTTCGAGATATTCATGCAGCCATACTGCCCAGTTTCTGGAAGTTGATATCTTATCATTCTCAAGGTTAAGGAACTCATTGGCAGGAACATTATCCGGAAGAATAAAACTTCCTTCGGCATTCAGTATAGCCGGGAAGATTATGCAATGGAATACAATATTATCTTTTCCGATGAAGTGAATCATCCGGGTATCCTTATCCTTCCAGTATTTTTCCCAGTCAGGAGTAAGTTCTTTGGTAGCAGAGATATAACCAATAGGTGCATCAAACCAGACGTAAAGTACTTTTCCTTCTGCTCCTTCAACAGGTACAGGAATGCCCCAGTCGAGATCGCGGCTAACGGCCCGTGGCTGCAATCCCTGGTCGAGCCATGATTTACACTGACCATAAACATTTGTTTTCCATTCTTTATGATCGTCCAGTATCCATTTTCTGAGCCAGGGTTCATATTTATCCAGAGGGAGATACCAGTGCAGAGTCTCCTTTAAAACAGGCTTGCTTCCGCTTACCGTTGAATGGGGATTTATCAGATCGTTGGGGCTTAATGAAGTACCGCATTTCTCACACTGGTCGCCATAGGCATTCTCATTGCCACAATGCGGGCAGGTACCCGTTATGTATCTGTCGGCCAGGAAACATCCTGCCTCTTCATCATAATACTGGTCTGTAGATTTTTCAGTGAACTCACCTTTATCATAGAGGGTCCTGAATATTTCAGATGCAGTATCATAATGAACTTTATTTGATGTACGGGAATATATATCGAAAGAGATTCCGAAATCTTCAAACGCTTTTTTATTAATAGCGTGATATCTGTCGACAATAACATGAGGAGGAACTCCCTCTTTACGGGCTTTCATAGTAATAGGAACACCATGTTCATCGGAGCCGCATATTGATATCACATCCACTCCCTTCATTCTGAGATACCTGGTATAGATGTCGGATGGTACATAAACTCCTGCCAGATGTCCGATGTGAATGGGTCCATTGGCATATGGCAGCGCAGAAGTGATAAGATATCTTTTAAAATTCTTCATGATATTTCTAACAAATTGTAAAGGTTGACAAAGATAATAAATATTATATTGATGTCTGCCCCCCCCTGCCCCCATCCGTCAACCTGAGAGTAGAATTGTAAATACAGAGATTAGGAAAAGTTTGGGGAATGAGGTTACAAATATTTCCCTTACTTTTACATATCAAACAATTACATGATGCAGAACAACCTTATCATCTATAACAGTCTAACAAAGAAGAAGGAACTCTTTAAGCCGCTGAATGAGCCATTTGTGGGATTATATGTATGCGGACCCACTGTTTACAGCGATGCCCATCTCGGACATGCCCGTCCTGCAGTCATATTCGACCTTCTTTACCGTTATCTCACTCACCTGGGGTATAAGGTCAGGTATGTCCGTAACATAACTGATGTCGGTCACCTTGAAAATGATGCTGATGAAGGAGAGGATAAGATAGAAAAGAAAGCCAGGCTTGAACACATCGAACCGATGGAGGTTGTTCAGAAATACCTGAATACCTATTACAGGAACATGGAGCAGCTCAACACTCTTCATCCATCAATTGAACCAAGAGCTTCGGGACATATAATTGAACAGCAGGAATTTATCAAAACACTTCTTGAAAAAGGATATGCTTATGAAGTAAATGGATCTGTTTACTTTGATGTGGCCGGGTATAATGAAAAGTACAGATACGGAAAGCTATCAGGAAGGGTTCTCGAGGAGCTTCAGAACAACACAAGGGTTCTGGAGGGACAGGATGAAAAGAGAAATCCTTTTGATTTTGCTCTCTGGAAAAAAGCTTCACCCGAACATCTTATGAACTGGCCGTCAAAGTGGAGTACCGGTTATCCGGGATGGCATCTTGAGTGCTCGGCCATGAGCATAAAATACCTGGGAGAGGAATTTGACATCCACGGAGGAGGGATGGATCTTCTGTTCCCGCATCACGAATGTGAAATAGCGCAGTCGACTGCCGCCCTTGGAAAAGAGTCGGTACGCTACTGGATCCACAATAACATGATAACAATCAACGGTCAGAAGATGGCACGTTCGCTTGGTAATTTCATAACCCTTGATCAGCTTTTCAGCGGAAACCATCTTGTCCTGGAGCAGCCATACAGTCCGATGACGATCAGGTTCTTCATACTGCAGGCACACTACAGGAGTACTGTTGATTTTTCGAAAGAAGCACTTCAGGCTGCTGAAAAAGGACTTCAGAAGCTGCTTAAAGCAATTGAAAACCTCAATAAAATTAAACCATGCGCCAGCTCAACTGTTGATATTGATATACTTAAGAAGAGATGCTACGAAGCTCTGGACGACGATCTCAACAGCCCTATCACACTTTCGCATCTGTTTGATGGTGTAAGGATCGTGAATTCACTTATTGACGGCACAGCGAAGATTGATGAAAGCGGATTAAAGGCTCTGCATGAACTTTTTGACACTTTTGTATTTGATATACTCGGATTGAAAGACGAATCAGCCGGAGCCGGTGATGAGAAGCTCACAGATGATCTGATGAAAATCATAATTGATCTCCGCCAGGATGCTAAGGATAAAAAGGAATGGGCGGCATCAGATAAGATAAGGAATGAGCTTAAGAATGCGGGGATTGTACTGAAGGATATGAAAGACGGGGTTGAGTGGGAAAAGGAGTAAGGCGCAGGGCACAGGGCGCAGGGCGCAGGGCACAGGGCACAGGGCACAGGGCACAGGGCGCAGGGCACAGGGCACAGGGCGCAGGGCTTTTAGCTCCCCTCCCGGGAGGGGTTAGGGGTGGGTTTAAGTAAAAGATAAAAGACAAAAGATAAAAGACAAAAGATAAAAGACAAAAGTGAGGTAAAGTGGTTCCCCTCCCGGGTGGGGTTAGGGGTGGGTTTAAGTAAAAGATAAAAGACAAAAGATAAAAGACAAAAGATAAAAGACAAAAGATAAAAGACAAAAGATAAAAGACAAAAGTGAGGTAAAGTGGTTCCCCTCCCGGGAGGGGTTAGGGGTGGGTTAATCATTTATAAGAATATGTCACTCAAAACAAAAATAATTCCATATAATCCTGATCTCAAATCTCTTGCAAAAGACCTACGCAGGAATATGACTCTTTCAGAAGTCCTTTTATGGAATGAACTCAGAAAGAAACAGATGCTGGGATATGACTTCGACCGCCAAAAACCCATAAATAATTTCATAGTTGATTTCTACTGTAAAGAATTGTCCCTGGCAATTGAAATTGACGGTGATACTCATATTTACAGATATGATTATGACGATGAAAGACAAAAAACTCTTGAGAAACTTGGGGTACATTTCTTGAGATTTGAGGATATTGAGGTTAAAAGGAATATGAATAATGTATTGAGAGTGATAGAAGATTGGATTCAAAAGAAAAAACCCACCCCCAACCCCTCCAGGGAGGGGAGCGTTAAGGACGGGAACCTGAAAAAAGTATGACAATAAAATATTTGACACCATACATATCATCAGAGGTCCTGATCGGCTCCGTGCCGCTTGGAGGCTCCAACCCTATTCGTCTTCAGTCGATGACCAACACCGATACACTTGATACAAAAGCTTCTGTGGAACAATGTATCAGGATCATTGAAGCAGGAGCTGATTATGTCAGGCTGACGGCACAGGGCATAAAAGAGGCGGAGAATCTTGCGGTAATTAAGAAAGAGCTCAGGAGGGCCGGGTTTGACACTCCGCTCATCGCTGATATTCATTTTAATCCTGCTGCTGCCGAAGCAGCTGCCAGACTTGTTGAAAAGGTCAGGATAAATCCGGGTAACTATGTCGACAAAAGAGCTTCATTCGAGGCCAGGGAACTGACTGCAAAGGAGTACAGCGAGGAACTTGAGAGAATACACGAAAAGCTGCTTCCTCTCATTAAAATCGGCAGCGAAAATAAAACCGTGATCAGGGTAGGGATCAATCATGGTTCTCTTTCCGACAGGATCATGACCCGCTACGGCAATACGCCAACCGGAATGGTCGCTTCAGCAATGGAGTTTATCAGGATATTCCGGGCAGAGAACTTCAATGACCTGGTTTTGTCAATGAAATCATCCGACACGGCAATAATGATAGAGGCAACCAGGCAGCTTGCCGGAATGATGCAGCAGGAGGGTGTATCATATCCACTTCATCTTGGTGTAACTGAGGCCGGCGAGGGACAGGATGGAAGGGTCAGGTCGGCTGCAGGGATCGGAGCCTTATTGTCAGAGGGGATAGGAGATACAATAAGAGTCTCACTATCAGAGAGCCCCGAGGCAGAGATCCCTGTTGCCAGGAAACTTGCAGAGTATTTTCCCAGAGGAATATCTGATTCAAAACCTGTTCCCCCAGCATTTTTCAAATCACCCGCTGTAAAACCAGAGATCTTTAAGAGAATAACTGGTCCACTGGTGCTTGCCAATATGACTTCCTTCCCTGAGATTAACCCGGAAGCATATATCGATGCCGGATTCTATGTCAATAAGAATACAAAAGAGATCAGAAGCAGCGACAACTCAGCAGATCTGATTATGGCTTCAGGTGTTCCTAAAATACTTCCTCCCGATGTTTCACTGGTACTTCCATACAAAAAATGGTTTGATCACATTGATGACCAGAGAATTTTTCCTCTCTTTTCTCCTGAAACATACCACGAAAACGCACAGAGATCTGAAAAACTGAACCTGCTTCTTACAGGTTCACATTTCAACATCAAATACCTAAAGAAGCCTGATCCGGGAAAAATAAGTGTAATATTTACATTTAATCCCGAAACAGAGCGTTATGCACCTGATATCTTTATTAACAGCCTGGCAGAAAATAGTTTAACACACAATATAATCCTTAATCCTGTATTTCGTGAGAACGATGCTGAAGATCTGCGCATAAAAGCAGCAGCACTTCTTGGAAGGTATTTAACTGACAGACAGGTTTCAGGAATTTGTCTATCCAATATCGGCGACATAAGTTTCAGGGAAGTGACAGCACTTGCCTTTTCAATACTACAGTGCACCGAAACACGCATAACCCGGACCATGTATCTCTCCTGTCCTACATGCGGAAGAACGAAATTCAACCTGCAGGAATCGGTAAAAAAAGTTAAGGAGGCAACAGGACATCTGAAGGGATTAAAGATCGCTGTAATGGGATGTATTGTAAACGGTCCGGGTGAGATGGCGGGAGCTGATTATGGCTATGTAGGTGCAGCTAAAGGTAAAGTTCATATATACAGGGGAACCGAACCGGTGCTGAAAAATATACCGGAAAAGGATGCTGTGGAGGAATTGCTGAAGGTTATTGAGGTTGATAACAAGACCAGATTGGATATTCTAAAATAACCTCACGAACTCACCCCCCGACCCCCTCTCTAATTCTTAGAGAGGGGGAGTAAAGCCTTGTCTATCAATTGATTTCCCCCTCTTTGCAAAGCAGAGAGGGGGATTAAGGGGGTGAGTTCATGTATATTTTACGCCAGTCTGTAATCCAGCTGCTTTTTCTGGAGATCCGCTTTCACTACCTCAATATTCACCCTGTCGCCAAGAGTGTAAACCTTCCCTGTCGACCTTCCTTTTATACAGTAGTTCTCTTCATCGTACTCATAAAAATCATCTGCGAGCTCCCTGATGTGTATCATCCCTTCACACTGGTTCTCAATGATCTCCACATAAATACCCCACTCGGTAACGCCTGAGATAACTCCTTCAAATACTTTTCCTGTCTTATCGCTCATGTACTCAACCTGCTTGTATTTTACCGATGCCCTTTCAGCTTCAGCTGCCAGCCTCTCCATTTTTGATGAGTGGTCGCACAGCTTCTTGTATTTATCAGTAGTCCCCGCATTTTCCTGCGCAAGATAAGATGTCAGAAGCCTGTGAACCATCATATCGGGATAGCGGCGGATGGGAGACGTAAAATGAGTATAGTGTTTGAATGATAGCCCGTAATGACCAATATTATCGGTAGAGTATATCGCCTTGGCCATTGATCTGAGGGCAAGTGTCTCGATGATATTCTGCTCTTTTTTCCCTTCAACGGACCGAAGCAGCTTATTCATTGCCTTTGGCAGGGAGGTTTTCTCATCGTTAACGAGGTTATAGCCGAACCTGGTAATGAAATGGCTGAAGTTGCTGATCTTTTCTGGATCAGGCTTATCATGTATACGGTATACAAATGTCTTTCCGTGGAGCTTCTTGCCGACATATTCAGCAACATGCCTGTTTGCCAGAAGCATGAACTCCTCAACGAGCTGGTTTGATGTGCCCATCTCACGGAATTTTATCCCGACAGGTTTTCCTGACTCATCGAGGTCAAACTTAATCTCTGTCTTTTCAAATGCAAAAGCACCTGATGCAAATCGTTTGGTACGAAGCTGCTGTGCAAGCCTGTGAAGTACAAGCACCTGTTCCTTCATATCCCCTTTGCCGGTATCAATTACCACCTGGGCTTCACCATATGAGAACCTTCTGTCGGAGTTGATGACTGTCCTCCCGAACCACTCATTAATCACCTCCGATTTATCGTTAAGTTCAAAAACGGCAGAATATGTCAGCTTATCTTCTTCAGGACTCAGGGAGCATACATTGTTCGACAACTTTTCAGGGAGCATTGGCACAACCCTGTCGACCAGGTAAATAGATGTCGCTCTTTGTTTTGCCTCATCCTCAACAAGCGATCCCTCTCTTACATAATGGGTCACATCGGCGATATGCACTCCAGCCTCCCAGTTTCCGCTTTCAAGTTGCCTGAGCGAAATGGCATCATCAAAATCCTTTGCATCAGCCGGGTCGATGGTGAATGTGGGTACATTTCTGAAATCGCGGCGTGATTTTATATCCTGTTCGGTTATTCCCCCGGCTATTTTTTCAGCATCCTCCACCACCTCATCGGTGAAATTATAAGGAAGCTCAAACTCAGCCAGTATGGCATGCATCTCTGTATCATTGAGCCCGGGAAATCCAAGTACATTTATAATCTCTGCAACAGGATTTTTTGATTTCGGATCCCATTCAACTACTTTTGCAACTGCCTTCTGTCCCTGTTTCGCTCCGTTAAGCTTCGATGTGGGGATAAAGAGATCGAAGGGCATATTTTTATTATCAGGTATGAGGAACGCGAAATTAGGCATCACCTCAACTGTTCCGACAAATGTAGTCCTCGACCGTTCGATGATCTCAACAACCTCTCCCTCCGGACGGGCCCCTTTTCTTTTCGCATAAAGCCATACTTTTACCTTATCGCCGTGAAGAGCGGTTTTCAGATTCTTTGCTGAGACGAAAACATCATCATCGAGATCCTCCGTAGATATGAAACCATAACCGCTTCGGGTCAGGTCAACTGTTCCTGTAACATATCCATGAGGTTGCCTGATCCTGTATTTTCCCTGGTGAATTTCCTGGAGAGTGTTCTTTTTTGTGAGTTCTCTCAGAATTTCAGATATCATCTGGCGTTCATGGGAATCATCGATATTAAGACGTTTTGCCAGCTGCTTATAGTTGAATCCCTGCTCAGGGCTTTTTGACAATACTGCTGTGATCTGTTCGGTAAGTGCTTCCTTTGAAATACCGGAGGTTCGTCCACCTCTTCCTTTCTTGCTCATAATTAACTTTTTGCAAAGGTACTAAAAGGTAGCGACTTTTTCAGGAGCGAAGATATTACAGTTTAAAGAAGCTTCTTCTCAATTATATGCCTGACTGCTTCCTGTATCGCCTGTAATGAAGTGTAACGGGGAGAGTAACTTATCAGCCTTTTTGCTTTTTCAATACTGCAATTCGGGCTGTGGGCTATATGGTCCCATGTGGCATCTGCATCCTGCTCACTGACGGTCTTCTTCCATTTCTCCCAGGGCAGGAACCTGAGTTTTGCCTCCCTGCCAAACCATTCTGACATTGCAGTAGCATATCCCTTCAAAGTGAGAGCCTGAGGCGAAACCACATGAAAGTTCTCGCCAACTGAGGTACTTCTGTTATTAATTGATTTAATAAATGCCTGAGCCACATCTTCTGCATGCACATGATGGACGGTCTCCATCCCCAGATTCGGCAAGGCGAGCTCTTTTCCTGCAGCCAGTGTTTTGTATACTTCAGGATTGAAATTCCCGGCAGGATTAAGTGGTATCCAACCCGGACCAACAATGTGACCCGGATGAATTATTGTTGCCGGAAAGCCCGTAATATGAGAGAAGCCGAGCAGCCAGGATTCGATGGCTGCTTTATTAATTCCATATTCACCAAAAGGCCTGCGGAACTGGGTTTCATCTGTCGGGACCTTTACACTGCTGCCATGCACCCATATTGTGCCGCAATGCAGGAAGTGCTGTACTTTACCATTCAGAGCTTCCACGATCATCTTTGCACTTCCGGGTGTGAAGCATATCATGTCGATCACCACATCAGGCGATAATTTGCTGATCTGTTTCCCAAAGGTCTTCTTTTTATCTGCCTCTACCCGGTCGATAATGACCTGTTTAACTTCTTTCCACGCGGTATGGTCAGAATAGGGCTTTCTCTTCTGCCGGCTGACTGATATCACTTCATGTCCGGCCATTGCAAGAGCCGGAACCAGGTATGTCCCAACGTGTCCTGTGCCTCCGATAATTACGATTTTCATAATAAATTCAATATATAAACTAACAATTTCAACATTCCGGATTTCACCCCTAAATCCCCCAAGGGGGACTTAAAGAAAATTTCATAAAGCCCCCCTCCTGGGCATAGCCGTCAAGCTAAGAGGGTTTAATGGGTTAATTATAAGACAGATCGTAAAATTAATAATTTGTATGTAATATAGGGGGGTATCTGAACCTA
>Ga0154431_1084_pt1 | contig 32064 bp, 21 predicted proteins | sample RifGroC2_FD_115935 | JGI IMG/M metagenome (GOLD analysis project Ga0154431, IMG submission 115935) | Bacteroidetes bacterium GWC2_40_22 | reverse complement strand
CCATACATCATTAAGAGGTCAGGGGATAGCCTTATAATAAGCTCCTGATTGAGACTTGTTTCATATCCGACTTCTTCAACGAAACCCCTGGTAATTCTGTCAGTTATTTCATCGGAATATACAAATCCTGTTCCCGACAATCCTATGATCGAATTTTTCTCTCCCATTGCCAGTATCATTCCGATATGGGTTGATGACATACAAACTATTCGTGACACAGGGACAAAGATCACATTTACTGAATCCACTCCTTCCGGTAGTCTGGTCCCTCTTTTGACCAGATAGTGAGACATTATTATATTATCAGCCCCCTGCCATGGATTTGTAATTGTAACAACAGAATAATCGTCTTTTCTTTCGATACTAAACCCATGTGCTGTATTAACCACATTATCAGAAAATGATTGTACTGCCTTAAAGGGTGGTTCTTTTTTGCCACGACATGACACATTCAGTGCAAGAAACCACAAAATAAGAATATAGATTCCAATTCTCAGAACATAAATAGAAGCTTGCTTCATTTTCAATTGAAATCAGAATTCAGTTTGAAACAGACCATACCCGGAATTATATCAGCCATTTCATCTGAAAGGAGTTTCCCTGCACTGTCATATATCAGTAAATGACCTTTCTGCTGGTAGTCAACTGCATCTGTCACCAGAATGTCTCCATTGACGGGATTTATACCCATTTTATAAAAATAGTGACCTGATTCAGCAATGTAAGGAGTTGCAGGGACTGTTTCAGCATCAGTTTTCATTTTCCTTAATCCACTTTCAAGGTAATATAGTGTAGATCCATCACCGTCAATCTGCAAACAGCTTGGCGAGGCCAGTTTTGTCGGAAAAACCAGTCGTTTTTCAATAACGTTTGTTGAAGTATTAACACCTATCAGTTCGGCATAAAACTCTCTTTTCCATCCTCCGTTGCAAAGAACCCACAGCATCTTATTCTTGTCAATTACCATACTTTCAGGCTCCATTGCTACCGAGATAGAATCTATTACTTTATCCCTATCGGTATCAATCACCAAAACCTCTGCTCCCCCAACCCAGTTTGAGATAAAAGCTTTGTTTCTGATTACAGCAATAGCTTCTGATGACCTACGCAGATTAATGAACCCCGAGATTGAATTATCAGTCAGATCAAGAACGGTTACTGAATCGGAATAAATACTTGACACATAGGCTTTTGTGCTACTGACGATTGAGATATTACGGGGAGCAATTAATCCGGTAATTGTTTTGACTGATTCAAGAGTATTCTTATCAACCACTTCGACTTTACCTGAATTATTAACAACAATATAAATCCTTTCACCTGAAATAGCGAGTGAATTCGGCACATCACCAAGCGGACGTCCATTGGCATTAATAAATATGTCATTATAGATTTTCAGAGAATCATATGAGTAAAAAGATAAGGACCCGTTGCCTCCCATGAAGTTTCCTTCATTTATTATAAAAGCTCCGCTTCCGGATAGAAATGATCCGTTACGATCATCTGAATTTTTGTCACATGATATGAAAATTATCACGATTGATATGGAAATAAACAGTTTTTTCATAGAATTTCTATTTTATAAATTGAATTAAAAGTTTTAAAGAAAATGAACGTCCGGGCTGGGGATAGTATGCTATTGCTTCATATCCTGTACTGAATATATTATCTGCAGTGAGACTTAAATTGTAAAGATTATCCTTGTGGTTTATACCATAGCCGACTGACAATGAATTAATAAAATATGCAGGAAGGTAAGAGGTGTTATCTAAAGTAGTATATCTCCTGCCGGTAAAGGAAGAAATCCAATTTGAATAAAACCCGGAATAGTTGAACCTTAAGGCAGCATTTGCCTGATTCTCCGGTACATAAATCAGCTGTTTACCAATAGATTCATCATTAGTAATTTCTGAATCTTTCGTGGTTGCCCTTGTATAAGTATAACTTAGTTTTAGAATCGATGAAATTTTGTTATGTGTGTAACTGAAAGATAATTCAGACTCCAATCCTGATGTATTAACACTCTTTACATTTTCGGCCATCCAATAAGCATAATTACCTGGAAGCCACTGAATCATATTCTTTATTGTGTTATGATAAAGTGCAATATCGAAATTCAAATAAAGCGGTGAGTAGATCTGCTCTTTCATTTCATAGATGATCTCAAACATATTTGCAGATTCGTTCATAAGTGAAGGATTCCCTCCCGGGGCCCAGTATAAATCATTCATAGACGGGAGCTTTGAATTTCTGGAATAATTTGCTTTAAGATAATATTCCCTGCCGGCGGCAATCTGCATCTGCAGCCCAGTTGAATAATCTGGCAGCAATATAGAATTATTGTTAATAATCTCACGGAATAAAAAGGTTGCACCAAATCTGCCGGAACCATTCACCTCAGCTAAAGCAGTCACTGATACCACATTTCTTCCGGTCCTGTTATCCTCATAGTTTTCTGATTTAACCAGTGTATTTTCATTGTCAATTGTAATTTTAGTACGGACATATTGACCAATATTATTTACCAGGCCGGCTTTTAGAATCAGCATTTCTGAGAGATTACGGGAATCTATTGAAGCCAGCTTATTTGAATAATCAAGTTTTGAAACTGAAAACGATCCTGCAATAAAATATTCAGTTAATCCTTTGAATCCGTCGTAATTAATAATTGTTCTTAACGATTCATCTAGCTGTTTTTCATTCCCGTCAGGTTGCTGAATCAGAATTGATGCCGGAAGGTTACGGTCTGCAGACTGATACCATAATCTGGCTGAAAGAACATTTTTTAATTTCCTGTAGTAAAGTTCCTGAAGAAGTCCCTTCTGAAAAGTCTGATTGTTTCTTCTTATCTCCCAAACAGGCTCTGCGGAGCTTACATCATTTAAAAAGCTGAAATTGTTTTCCGCATATTGCATGTATGCTTTTGTCACAGACTGGAAACTAAGACTACCGGTTCTTACCTTTACGACTCCGGAGTAATGTCCAAAACTGCCTGCTCCGGGGTTTAAGGTAATAGTTGTATTATTATTCCACACTGGTTTTGTTTGCAGATTAATAGTGCCTCCTATTCCTCCGTTTCCTGCCGGCATTGAAGAGCCGCCATAATAAATATCTATCTTATCAATCAGTCCGACAGGAATAAGTGAAAGATCTGCCTGACCCAACATGGGATTATTAATTGATATATTGTTCCACTGAAGCTGGGTTTGACTTGCGCTTGTTCCCCTGAAAGAGGGGGTTGCAGATCCACCGACACCATAGCTCTTTACAGAAATATCTGAGCTCTGTGCCAATAAATCAGCAAGTGTTTCATGACTGAAATTACCGGTTACTGATGAATCAATTGCAATACTCTTAAATCCAATCAGGTCAGCCGGAACTTTCTTATGTGTAATAATAACTTCTTTTATCTCAATAGTATCCAGTTCAGATGATATCTGGGCTTTAATAGAAATACCGGTCAGAAGCAGTAATCCTGTTATGTAAACTTTAAGAGTCAGCATCCTGTGCCTGTAACTACCCATCTATCGTAATCTCCATTTAAAATACTTAACCGGTCTTTGCGGCCGTTTACAACATTCAGCTTAAATGGGAAATTTCAAGGAGGGAATCAGTTAATGATCCTTGCTTTTCTTCCCGAAAGCTTTGAATATCGGCATGTATGGCAGGTCTTCTGACTTATCCCGGTTTTCTGAAGCCTTCCCATCCCGGGTATTCGGGACAGTGGCAGGTAGTTCACAAAACCATCATCCCGCGTTACGCGGGATCGGGCATCACAGCAGCGGGTACTGTTGCGGATTCTAACCGCATTCCCTTTTCATTGCAATGATTTTATTTCACTGCAACACCAAAACATTACAAATATATATGATTTTTCAATTCAGTCAAAACTGATTTTCAAATGATATAACAAGTTGTTAACAATCGTGATTGAGCTCATGCGTATATTGAATAAGGGTCAGTTATGAGAGAATAAACTAATCTAAATGCTTAAGGATCTGTTCTCCTATGCCTATTCTGTACCCTGTGGAAGTATATATAATATTGCTATCTTTATCTGAAACTAACACATATGGCAGTTTATCGTCCGGTAATTTTGTCACATCTGTTGACCTGTTCAGGAATTCAAGGTCCTGGTCATTTCCAAACAGGGAATTTTCCGGTAATCCTTTCAGGGCCGAAGGATCGAAACCACTGGCTGCTGGAGCCTTTCCAGCGAGGAAAAGATAATATCCGCCCCAGGAATCCAGCTCTGATTTAAGTAATGGAAGGTCATTAAATATATGTCGGGTAGGTTCCTTTTCAGGGTCAATCCAGATTATCACCACTCCTTTCTTCTTTATGTTCGAAGGTAAATCTTTAGTATTGCTAAAAAGCTCTGCAGTTCCAGCCAGATCAAGTTTTCCTGTAATGTTTTTTTCCGGCACATGTTTTCTCAATGTTATTATCAGGTCTTTATGTTCATTCTCGCCCAGGTCGAAGAAATACATACTGGTCAATATCCTGTTATCTGATATTCTGTTTCCTGTAAGCAGCATGTATTTTCCGGGAGGGAGGGCGATATCTTCCCTGAAATCAGTAACCTTCCTGTTATAGTCATATGCAAGAGTGTTGTATTTTCCATCTTCGAACCTGGAAAGTGTAAAGTGAACATAATATTCAGGAACCGGTCTCATTTCATTTGTTTTAAATCTTATGTATCCTTTTTTGTCCGATGGCCGGGTCTGATCTGAAAAATAAACATCGTGCCATGAACCGTTGAAAAAGTACTGCGGGATAAGCCGTCCTTCCTCAAGCCGTGAAGGAATGCCAAGGCTTCTGCAGATTGCAACGAAGCAGATTGATCGCGACCAGGAGTCTGATACTTTCAATTCATGTACTCCTACAGGAGTCAATGGTGTTTTATAGTAATTCTCATCATTTTCTATTCGGATTTGATCATTAAGATAGCTGATAATGATTGAAGGATCAGAGTGTGATCTTTGAGCAATACTATCAGGAAGTGCTGTTCTGAAATAGCTTCGCCAGGGAACAATCATTTCATTACTTATCCTTGGATTAAGTAAATATTCTGAATTTTGTCTGTTAACAGAGTACTTAAAAAGGATATCAGGCAATGAGCAATAATAGAGGTGATCAGTAAGCACAACTGATGTTATGTCCCGCATATCCTTGTCGGCCAGAACCTCAAGCAGAGACAGTGCCTTATTCATAAATGAATCCGGAACCAGAGTAATAAAAGCCATTATTTCATTATAGTTACCCATACTGCGGGCAAACGCAGTATTCAGCCGGACAGAATCTATATTTCTGCTTTGCGAAATGGCCAGCACTTCATCAGGTTGGATCCAGGTGTTAATATACTCATGTCTGATCAGGTTCCCCTGGTTTATTTTTCTCTCATTTTCCTTTACCATTTCAGGTGATACTCCGGGCAAAGGTGTCCTGGCAATGGGTACTCCCAAATCAAGGTCAATGGTTGTGCCTTTTTCAATATTCCTGCCCGGTTTCAACAGAACAGTATCAGTATCGTCAACCGTGATTTTTGAAAAATCAAATCTTCCATCCTTGTTTGCCCAGATTAGCAGGTCCCCAAGACCTGTTTCAAACAGGCTGATTCCGTTTGCATCTGTAGGAACCATAGCCAGAGGATAAAACTCGGCATAGTTGTATAATTTGTATTCAACACTTGCATTCTCAAGAGGATTACCCTGTTCATCAGTAACCTTAACACATATCTGTTTGCTGATTGCATATTTGGCCAGATTATTGACTTCGGAATAATTCTGATGTCTGGTAATTGTATTTTCATTGCCATATGGTGCACCAAAGGATTTTGTATGGATCAGCATAGCCCGTCTGGCAGGTTCAGTGAACCATCCTCTGTCAAGAACGGGTTCCGGTTCGCAGGCTCCCAGGTAGAACCATTCACCCTTGTCCCATATTTCCACCCAAGCGTGGTTATCGTCACTATGTGCCCAACGTGGTGTGTAGACCTGGCGGGCAGGTATTCCGGCAGTTCTCAGGGCTGCAACAGTAAGTGTTGACTCCTCACCACACCTGCCCCTTGAAGAAAGAATTGTATATATGGGTGATGATGTGCGTATATCCGCAGGCTGATAGGATACTTTTTCATGACACCAGTGGTTAATCTCAAGTGCAGCTTGTTTTAGATCAAGTGATCTGACTCTGGAAATAATTTCATCATAATAAACAATTCTGAATGAGTCAAGGTTTTCATTATTTACCCTTACCGGAAGCACATAATGAAGAAAAATATCGTCAGGAATTGATTTGCCCCATTTTGTTTCTTCCTTTGCCTTAAGGGCGATTTTGGCATTTAACAGGAAGAACTCACCATTATAATCGGCAAGATCGCTAAGTGGCATAAATGCAAAAAGGAACTTCAGAGCTTCACTTTGCCTTGTTGTAAGGCCTTTTTCAAAGACTGAAAAGAGAACCTTTTCTCTGTTTATTGCCAGTTGCTTACGTTTACTAAAAGTTTCATCAACAAGATCCCTGTAATCCTTGCTGATTATAAGATGATCTTCTTTACAACCGGTAAATACTAATAATATCAGAAAAATCAGAAATACACTTACCTGTTTCATTGTGTATTTTTTTGTCAGATAGTCCCACAAGAACTACGAATAACAAGTTCCGGAGGTAATGATACCTGACGTTTAAACTTGCCCTTACCTGAATTTTTTACTTCGCTCCACATCATATTTACTACTTTAACTGCCATTCCGGCAAGCTGTTTCTTTAATGATGTTACAGGAGAGAACATAAGATCGAAACCAATACCCTCCTCCATGGAAATTATCGCTATATCCTGCGGAATACGGATGTTTTTCCTTCTCAGGAGAGACATCAGCGGATAAACAAGCCCTGAATTCATAACTATCATAACATCGGCCCGGTAAGGAGGGCGAAGCAAATTCTCAAAGTTACTAAAATCCATGTCATCACTAACAAGTGAATTATCAAGTTCAACAATTACCGGTTTGTTTAGAAATTGATATTTGCTTATTAAATCAGTAATGCTTTGAACTTCAGATGATGATTTTAAATGAGATTTTTTGTCAGCAACTACTATAATATTCCTGTAGCCGAGTTTGGTAATATGATTAATAACAAGAGATGCTCCGGCAGAATTATCTGTAGATATAGTATTGAGCCGGAGAGTCTTATTGTTATTTTCAAGAATAATAAAGGGATAATCAACAGCCCGAAGTGACCTTATTGTATTGTCATCGGCAGCCTCACCAAATAATATCAAACCCGAATAAAATTTTCTGAATGCACCAACCAGCCTGTCATAACGCTGATCATCAGTATCTTTAGTTATAATTGAAAACCCCACTCCGATGCTTGAAAAAGCTTTCTGTAGAAATGGCGTAATCTGAATAACAAAAGGATCGTTCAGGCAAGGGACAACCATCCCGAGTATCCCAGGCTTTTCTTCCACCGGATATGATTCTTTCCCGATCTGTGGTGATCCGAAAAAGCCCATCTGCTTTGCCATAATAAGCACTTTTTCCTGTGTATCCTTTTTGATGCCCTGCTCATCAGCCTTATTATTTAAAACGAGTGAGACTAATGTACTGGAGACACCAAGCCTTGCGGCTAAATCTTTATTCTTGAATTTTTTCCCCATTTCCCTAAATGATATGGGATTAAAAATAATACATTTTTAATATCTGGCCGGGTTTTTAAAGTTTTTTAACTAAAAAGGGGCTGTCTCATAAGACTGATTTTACCCCCAACCCCCCCAAGGGCATAGCCGTCAAGCTAAGAGTAGTAATATTAATACAGAGATCAGATGAAGTCAGATGAAGTTTCCCCTCCTTTTGAAGGAGGGGAAACTTTGTTTATTTCATCAAATCAACCACCCCCAAACTATTATACACGAACTGAATTTCGATATTAAAATCCGTTTGCCTTTATTGATTCTCCCTGTTAAACCTTTTTCAGACTCCTTAACTTGACGGCTATGCCCCCAAGGGGGGCTTTTAAAATCATTGACTTTCAATAAGTCTTCCCTTCGCCTTCGTGTAGCCGCTTCGGCGGAGCAAGGCTGGGGGATTTAGGGGTGGATTTTAAAAAAGAGGCTTATGAGACAGCCCTTTAATAATCAGAACAATAACCAAGTCTATTTTTTAGGAGGATTAATTCCTCTTTGCCTGGCAGCAGTTTCAAGCCTCTGCTGCCATTTTGATTTCTTGACAGGTTTCTTTTTATTCTCTTCAAGAGTTGCCAGAACGGCATCTGCATTAATAAACCTTTTCGATATAATATTCTGCAAATATGTCAGCATATTTGCCAGGAAGTAATAATATGTTAAACCTGATGAGAAGTTATTCAGAATCAGCATAAACATAACCGGCATCATATACATCATCACCTTCATTCCGGGTTGGTCGGAACCAGGTGTCGAACCGGTCATCTTCATCGTAAGCAATGTAGATGCTGTCATCAGAAGAGTAAAGAGACTCACGTGGCTTCCGTACATGGGTATTGTGAACGGAAGTGCCAGTATTGAGTCATACGTTGATAAATCGGTTGCCCAGAGGAAATGCTCCTGCCTTAATTCGATAGATACAGGAAAGAATCTGAACATCGCGAAAAGAATCGGCATCTGAAGAAGCATCGGAAGACATCCACCCATCGGATTGACTCCTGCCCTCTTATACAGATCCATAGTTGCCTGCTGTTTTTTGAGAGCGTCTTCTTTCTTCGGGAATTTTTTCCCCAGTTCATCAACCTGAGGTTTAAGCACCTGCATCTTGGCAGTTGACTGATAGGATTTGAAAGTCAGAGGAAAAAGGACAATTTTTATTATAATTGTAAGGATAAGGATAATTATACCATAATTACCGATATAATTGTCGAGCCAGTTGAATACCGGTATGATCATGAACCTGTTGATCCATCCAATAATATTGCGACCAAGAAATACCAGTTTATCAAGTTCAAGGCCTTCTTTTTTAAGCGTAGTAAATGAGTTAGGTCCATAGTAAAGCTTCATGCTCAATGCATTTGAAGAAGCCGGATTAAACGGGACTCCAAGTTCTGAAGTATAGTAGCGTATGTATTTCTCAGATGTCAGCGTTCGTGTAGATGATACTGAACCATTCAGAAAGAAATCATTCGACACGACAACTGATGAAAAGAATTGATCCTGAAATGCAACCCAGCTGAGTTTGGTTGTTATATCAACTTCATCAAGCTCCTTTTTTGAGTTCATTTTTAATCCATCTACATCATCCTGAAAGTACTTGTATCGGATCGTGGAATAATTCTCTTCGTTCTGACGACCTTTCTCCTGCTGCGGTATATACATTTTCCAGTCAAGTGTCAGACTGTTCTGGTTGGAAGCAATAATTCCATCCATTGATTTGAATGTCACATCAAAATCGAGCATGTATTTATCAGGAGCAAGGGTATACTTATACTCTATATACTTTTCAGTGCCTGCCATAAGTCTTAGAATCACGCTCTGGGGTTCCGAGATGACACTAAAGTTTTTTTGCTCACTTACAGGCTTAAAATAAAGATTATTGGTCTGTACAGCTCTGTTATCAGATGTGAAAAAGTTAAATCCGAATACAGTTGAATCACCTGAAAATAGTATAAGAGGAAGTGAATCGTGTGTCCGGTAGTCCTTTAACCTGGCCGAATAGACTCTTCCTCCCTTTGATGATATTTTGAGCTCAACCTTATTGTTTTCAAGTGTTATAAATTCATCATCTCCAATAGCAGAAGAAGCAAAGACACCATACTGGTTTATATCCGAAGGTATATTCTGCCCTGCTGAAGAAATAACTTCAGATTCAGCTTTTTTCTCCTGAACTGCAACGGAATCAGTCACCGGCTTATCTGTAACAATCCCAAGTTTTAGGTTCAGTTCATTGATTTTAGTAATTGCATCCGGATTATTTGGTTTAAACCGTAATGCATTAATATATTCTGCTCTGGCATTTTCAAGCTCCCCTTTGGCATAAAATGATTCTGCAACAGAAATTGCACTCTCATAACCCTTATTCAGACGGCTGTTATTATAAATGCTAAACCCAATAAAGATTAAAAAGATCAGGATAATGCCAGTTATAGTATTTCGATCCATTCGTAAAGTTTAATTTTAAATTATATGACTTGATTATGATATTTTATGACTTCTCCGTTTAATGATGATTGTTCAACCTATGCATGCTTTTACAAAACTTACAAACAGAGGATGAGGGTTTAAAACAGTACTGCTGTATTCAGGATGAAACTGTACCCCGATAAACCATTTATGATCCTTAAGTTCAATTATTTCAACAAGATTTGATTCAGGGTTTATTCCTGCAGGGATCATTCCGTTTTTCCGAAAATCATCTAAATATTTGTCATTGAATTCAAATCTGTGACGATGTCTTTCAGTTATTTCTGTTTTTCCGTATGCATCAAAAACTTTTGATCCTTCAGTTATTATGCATTTATATCCTCCCAACCTCATTGTTCCACCTTTATCAGTTATACTCTTCTGTTCTTCCATAAGATCTATTACGGGGTATCGGGTTTTATGATTAATCTCGGTTGAATGGGCACCTTCCATGTTGAGAACATTTCGTGCAAACTCTATTACTGCACACTGCATTCCGAGGCAGATTCCAAAGAAGGGAATATTGTTTTCCCGGGCATAGCGTGCAGTAAGCACTTTTCCTTCAATACCTCTGGAGCCAAATCCCGGAGCGACAAGTATTCCATTAAGACCACTCAGGCGGTCTACCATGTTATGTTCTGTTATCTCTTCTGAATGAATATATTCAATATCAATTTCACACTCATTCATTGCACCGCTATGTACAAATGACTCAGCAATTGATTTATAAGCATCCGGCAGTTCTACATATTTTCCCACTATCCCTACCTTAATGGAGTTTTTAGGATTCTTCAGCTTAACGAGGAATTCACGCCATTCATCAAGCTGTGGTTCGTTCTCAAATGGAAGGGCAAACTTGCGCAGGACAGTTGTATCGAGGCCTTGCTCCAGCATCTTAATAGGCACTTCATATATTGTTGAAACATCAACCGACTCAATTACTGAATTTTCTTCAACGTTGCAGAATAATGCAACCTTTCTTTTAAGTTCGGCATTAAGGTTGCGGTCCGATCTCAGAACAAGAATGTCGGGCTGTATACCTGTCTCAAGCAGTTCTTTTACGGAATGTTGAGTTGGTTTGGTTTTAGATTCACCTGTCGACGAGAGATAAGGGACCAGTGTGAGGTGAATAACGATGCAGTTCTGAGCTCCAAGTTCCCATTTTAACTGTCGGACCGATTCGATATAGGGAAGTGATTCTATGTCACCTACAGTTCCTCCTATTTCAGTCAGTACAATATCAAATTTATTTCCTGAACTAACCAGTTTTATTCGTCTTTTTATCTCGTCGGTTATATGCGGAATGACCTGAACTGTTTTTCCAAGATAATCACCCTTGCGTTCCTTATTGATAACAGTCTGGTAAATTCTGCCTGTTGTAACATTATTTGCCTGACTTGTGGGTACATTCAGGAACCGCTCATAATGCCCCAGATCAAGATCAGTTTCAGCGCCATCGAGAGTCACATAACATTCTCCATGTTCATAGGGGTTTAGTGTTCCGGGGTCAACATTAATATAGGGATCAAGTTTCTGTATCGTTACAGAATAGCCACGGGCCTGCAGTAATTTTGCAAGAGATGCTGAAATAATGCCTTTACCCAGGGAGGAGGTCACTCCGCCTGTAACGAATACGTATTTAACTTCTTTCAAAGCTGAAATATTTAAAATTGAAACATCAAATTATTATATTAATCATCCAGACCAGACTGGTCAATCATTCTGACTTTTTCTTCAAGTGTTTTTATAAGTTTTTTGGCACTTTCTATTTTATCCTCCACTTCCCTGATCATCGTATCGGCATTTTTCGATTTTGCAAAGAAGCCGATATTATTTTCCCATAGAACTATATCGCTTTCAAGTTGTTTGATCTTAGTAAAGAATTTATCTCTCTCATTCCTTACCTTTCTTGATGCTTTGGGATTTGCTTTCAGGGTATCAAGCTTGGTTTTATATTTTAATATGCTCTTATCCTCATCGCCAATCTTTAGTTTGTCGAATTGGGTATTAAGTGCATTTCTGTACCTGTTTGCAATCTCGTCTTTCTTTTCGAAAGGAACAAAACCAATCTCTGTCCATTTACGCTGAAGTTCCTTTAATCTTTCAAAAGCGACATGTACATCCCCTCCATGAGTAAAATTCTCAAGTTCTTCAATAATTGAGATTTTAGCCTTGAGATTGTCTTCATAAGAGGTATCAAGGTCATTGAAAAACTCTGTCTTCCTGTTAAAAAACTGGTCGCAGGCTTTTCGGAATCTTTTCCAGCATCTTTCTGACTGTTTGCGTGGTACCGGGCCGATTTCCTTCCACTCTTTCTGTAGTTTAATCAGGGCATCTGAAGTACTTTTCCATTCAGTGCTTTCCTGTAATGCTTCAGCCTGAATACAGAGTTCAATCTTTTTCTGGAGGTTATTGAGCTGGATCTCCTTATTATCTGCATAGAATGCCCTTTTTTTCTCGAAAAAAGCATCACAGGCATCTCTGAATCGCTGGTAGACCTTATTATTCTGCTTTTTAGGGGCAAAACCAATTGTCCGCCATATTTTCTGCAATTCAACAACCTTGTCGGCCTTTTCATCAAAATCCCTGAAATTCTTCATTTCATTCTGAATCAGGGCTTCCACCTCCTCGCACAGGGCTATTTTTGAATCAAGGTTCTTCTTCTGGTCATCTTTCTGCTTCTCAAAATACTCATGATGCCTTTTGTTAATCTGTGCAGTTGCCTCCTTGAATCTTTCCCAGATATCATTTTTTGATTCCTGCGGTACAGGTCCGATCTCGCGCCATTGGTTATGGAAATCCTGAAGATCCCTGAATGCATTGACAGGATTAGGTTCTAAAAGAAGAGCTTCTGCCTTTTCGCATAGAAGGACTTTTGACTCAAGGTTTTTCTTCAGGTCAAGATCCCGCAATTCCTTATTTATCTTAATATAATCATAAAATAATTCAACCGTGTGATGATAATTTTCCCAGAGATCTTTAAGAGAAGCCTGAGGGACAACACCAACAGTATGCCATTCATTCTGAAGTGACCTGAAATCATGAAAGGTTTTATTTATTGACTCTTCCCTGTTTACGAGATCTTTTATTTTATCAATAATATCATATTTCTTTTTCAGGTTCTCATATTTTTCAGCTTCCTGAATTTTGCTGTAATCGGTTTTTTTCTCCCGGAATTTTTCAAGGAGGTGTTTTACCTTTGCATCATCGGGATCAACCCATGGTCTGTAATCTTCAATTTTACCGCCATCTTCCAGAAATTTATTTCTACGTTCTTCGGCTTCCTGTTTAAGCTTCCTGTAAAATAAACCTTTAATCCTTTCAATATCATCCCTGATCTCCGAAGGAGGTCTGTTTTCGACCAGAAGAACAAGGGTTTCAACAAGATCATGTTTAGTCAATCCGCTATAATCAACGGGTGGAAGGTCACTGTCAACAGAAACGGCATCGCTCTCCTCAACAGGAATTTCATCATCTTTCCTGACTATTGAACGTTTTCTTTTCTTTGGTTTCTCAGTTTTGCCGACATTCTCGTGTTCGGCATCATCAGTTAAAGCTTCGGAAGCCTCTGATGATTCAGCTCCCGGCTCTATTTTTTCGTGCATGTTATCCTCAGTTCCGGCAACGTTCTCAGGCGTAGCGGATTGTTCTAAACGAACAGAGTCATCCGGATTTGTTTTTGTCATTTTCAATCCTTTTATGGTTCAGCTCTTTTTCAAAGTTAAGCACCATGGCATTCCATGGATTTTTCAGAGTACGAAAATATTGAAATATTTATTAAAACTCAAAGATTTACAGAAATTAATCTGCAGGCCTGCTGCTGAGTCTTCAGTTATTCAGGATTTGACTATTCCTTGTTTATTGAAATAAGATACCTGAATGGATTAATAAGCTTCTGAAGCAAACGAAGATCTTCTGTGATGATTTCTGCAGTTCCGCTCATGTTTTGAGTAAATTCCAGCTTAGTTCCATAAAGAGTGGTCAGACCATCAGGAAGATCAATCTCAATTACATAGGTATCGCCTGAGGGTACAAGCGATTTTGTTTTAATAATTCCTCTGACCATTCCATATTCCAGATATGGATAACTACTTAATTTGATATTGACTTTTTGCCCTGGTTTGACTTTTCCCGATCTCTGCATCTTAAGATTTATTCTCCCAAGGTAACTACCTGTTTCATGAGGTACAACATTCAAAACCGGATCATCTTTTGTTACAACCTGATTTTCATTCCAATAGCGCGTAAAAGTCACAAATCCGTCAAAAGGTGAGCGAAGAAGGTATGTATTCTCCCATATTTTTATCTGAGCCTGCAGATTGAGAAAGGACTCGTTTAAAACCGCGAAGAGTTTTTCCTTTTCCTCAATGCGCTTAATCCGGTAATCCCGAAGCATCTGATCCTTCCCGGCCATTTCTATCGATTTCTCAGAAAAGTCAAGTCTTACCTGTTGCAGTTCTATATTATTTCTTATCAAGGCCTGATGTGATTTTTCATACTCACTTTCAGGAATGACCTTGTTGATAAAAAGCAATGAATCTCTCCGGTATTTGTTTGCTTCAAGCCGGCGGTTATCAGTAAACAATTTTTCCTTGACCTTCAATCGGTTCATATATTCACCAATTGCATCAATCTCGGCAGTGAGTGAGATTATTTTATTTCCATAATAATCATTCGACAGATAAGATGTAAGATCAGACAGATTTTTCAGGAAACCGGCATATACATTCTGCAGTTCTCCAAGTTGAGATAAATGAGGAAGTTGGCTATATTCTGTCTCTTCAGGCCTGTTTATCGCATCTATGGTCTTCTTTAATAATTCTATCTCTTCAACAGACGCAGTGGTTTCCATAACAGCCAGAAGCTGACCGGAATAAACACTGTCCTTATCCTCAACATAAAGATATCTGATCCTGCCTGTGATTTTCGTAACGAGAGTAGCGGGGGGATTGACTGTGGTAATCTCAACAGGAGCCGGTATTGTGTCAGGATATTTTATAATCCATGCAAAGATTATAAACAGGATAAAAACCGATAATAAAACCAGATTACCCCACCTGAGTATCCCTGATGGCGGGTTTCCCATTATCTCTTTAACGGGTTCTGAATAAATTATGTCAGGTTTTTTCTCTCTCATAAAGATGGTCTAGTTTCCAAGTTCAAGCTGGTTTTTTACGAGATTAAAATATACTCCCCGTTTTTCAATAAGGCTGTTATGCGTTCCTGTCTCAACAATCCGGCCATTGTCAATGACCACAATTTTATCTGCATTTTTTACTGTACTGAGTCTATGGGCAACGATAATTACCGTTTTTCCATCAAAGAAAGTTGTAAGGTTTTCCACTATTACTTTTTCATTATAAGCATCGAGGGAATTCGTTGCTTCATCGAATACAATTACATCCGGATCCTTATAAACCACTCTGGCTATGAGAAGCCTCTGTTTCTGTCCTTCACTAAGTCCGTGACCATTTGCCCCTACTTTTGTATTATATCCCAGTGGCAATGATTCAACAAATCCCCGGATATTCGCAATTTCTGCTGCGTAGACCAGTCTTGCTTCATCCATCTCTCCGGAACCGGGAGCAATGTTAGCTGCAATTGTATCAGGGAATATAAATCCATCCTGCATAACAGCACCAACTCTGTTTCTCCAGAGTTTGAGACTTATGTTTGATAATCGTGTATCGCCTATCATGATCTCTCCGTTTACCGGCTGATAAAATCCCAACAGCATCTTGAGCAAAGTAGTCTTTCCGCTTCCGCTTGAACCGACAATAGCAGTTTTCTTATTCCCTTCAATAAAAAGGTCAATATCCTTTAATGCGAAAGGTGAATGAGGACCTTCGTACTGAAATGAAATGTTATTTACAAAAATATCCTTATTGACAGGGAGTTTCCGCACTTTTGCTTCCGGATTTGCCTCTTCATTTTCCATATGGTGAACTTCGGAAAGGCGGTCAAGACTGATTTTTGCATCCTGCGACATCTTGAAAAATCCAATCATCTGACTCAAAGGAACATTCAGTTGTCCGGTAATAAACTGAACAGCAAGCATCATACCCAGGGTCATATCACCTTTCAGAACAGCAGTTGCAGCAATTATGGTAATAAAGATATTTGTTACCTCATTAATCAGAGTTGCTCCGGCAGACTGGAATTGAATAATAGACAACCCCTTTACCTTCAGACTGAAAAGTGATGCCTGAATTTTCTCCCAGTCCCATCTCATACTTAGTTCGCTCTGGGTAAGCTTGATTTCCTGCATACCGTTAACGATGTTGATAAGCTTACTGCCTGATTCAGACATTTTCCTGAAGCGTAAATGATCAAGTCTTGCCCGTGATTTCATAAAAAGTGAGACCCATAAGATATATAGCGCAGCACCAGAAAGAAAGATTAACAGTATCTTCAAACTATATATGGCAAGTACTATCCCGAAAACAATAAGATTGAAGAAAGAAAACATTATGCTCAGGCTGGCAGAGGTGAGGAAATCTTCTATTCTGCTATTGTCTTCAATCCGCTGCAAAATATCGCCTGTCAGCTTAGTTTCAAAGAAGGAAACAGGCATTGACATTAGTTTCTGCAGGAAATCAGATATTACAGCCACATTGACCCTCGAGCCTATATGAAGAAGCAACCATCCCCTTATAAACTCAACCGACATCCGTCCCAATACCAGTGCAAGCTGGGCAAAAAGGATCAGGTAAATAAATCCCAGATCATTATTGTTTAATCCGATATCAATAACAGATTGTGTCAGAAAAGGTATTACAAGCTGGATGCAGCTTGCCAGAATTAATCCAAGAATCAGTTGGAATGAATACTTCTGGTAAATCCGGAAATACTTATATAGAAACCCGAATCCTCTTCCTGATTCAGGATTGGTTTCATTCCTGAAAATGGCAGGAGTTGGTTCAAGAATGAGAACAAGTCCGGCAGGCTCTCCTTCCTGAGTAGTAGCAGCCCAGTTTTTTACAAATTCTTCACGTTTATATTTAATGAGGCCAAGACCCGGGTCAGCTACCCAGAGAATTTCCTTTCTGATTTTGTAAACAACAACAAAATGCTTCTGTTTCCAGTGAACAATGCATGGTAAAGGTACATTTTCATTCAGCATCCCAAAGGGAATTTTTACTCCGATTGTCCTGAATCCGATAGAATCAGCCGCTTCAGACAATCCAAGAAATGACACACCCTCCCTGGTAATGTAGCATTTCTTCCTCAATGACTCAAGTGAATGATTTACTTTATAATACCCTGCAATCATCTTGAGGCAGGCAGGGCCACAGTCCATTGCATCAGGTTGTTTTACAAATGGGAATGACATTTCTTGAGAAGGGAAAAGTATTATTTCGAGTAAAGATATTTATATTTTGATAATGCAGAATCTATCTGAGTTATAAAATAGGGGCACTAAACAGAATACAAATATTTTGGATTAAGGAAGTATTATATTTGCGGCTGAGATTTTCTCACCAGAGTGTTATTTAAGAAATACAACGATACTGAAATTATTGAAGGCATCCGAAAGCAGGATGACAGGATTCTTAATTGGATATACGACAACTATTACCGGATAGTAAGGGATCATGTTATGATGAATAGCGGGTCTGATGATGACGTATCTGATGTTCTTCAGGATTCGATAATTGTATTATACGAACAGATTCTTGATAATAAGCTGAAACTGGAAACAGATCTTAAAGGATATTTTTTTGGTATTGCCAGAAATATATGGAATACCCAGCTCCGAAGAAAACAGAAGACAACTGAACTGCTGACTGACTATCCTGATGATGATGGCCTTGAAGAGAGCAATAACCTTCTTCTTGAAAAGATAGTGAGCAGGGCATTCACAAAATTGAAACCGGATCAGCAGACTGTTCTGAACCTTTTTGCGGAAGGAACCTCATATGAAGAGATAGCACAAATAATGAATTTTAACAGTGAAGAATACGCCAGGCGGAAGAAATATTTGTGCAAGGAAGTACTAATGGATCTGATAAAAGAGGACCCCGAATATCACGAATACCTGCGCTTCCTGAAGTAGTAAAAAGCCGGAATTGAGAATATCAGAACAATTGTTAAAATAACCGGCCAGATCAACCTTCGTCTGATCAAAGGAGAGTTGTCTCCATAAATTACCAGGGCTGACCAGAAATATGGATGAGCCCTTAACTGGTCGGCAGTTTCGAGAAATTTAACTCTTGCTTTTTTCAATGATACACTTTTCGAATATCCCTTCTTCAGATTATCATAATATGATTTAACAATTTCAGTACCGGTTCTGTCTTCTATCTCCCACATTGACATTACAACTGATTCACTGCCTGAATAGATGAAACCTCTTGCCAGACTTAAGATACCTTCACCTGAATAAAGTTTCCCGATACCTGTATTACAGGAACTCAATACAACCATCTTAGCCTTAAGAGGAATATCATAAATCTCAAATGTTCTCAGATACCGGTCCTCTTCACCAGAGTTTTCAGGACTAAAGATTAAAGTGGAATACATAGGATCATTGTCATCGATAACAGTATGCATTGCAAGATGAATTATATCATAATTCCCCGCCTCTTTCTTGAACTGTGATTCCACTGCAAAATCATTTACAAGAAGTTTACCTCCCATTAATTCGTATACATATTCAGCCTCCTTCTTTGCAAAAGGAAGATTTGAGAGAATATTTCCGGTTTTCTGCCGTTTTTGAAACAGTGAGTTGATTTCCACCGGTTCAGAGTAGTCAGGAGCAAATGCAATCGCAATATTTCCCTCCTGATAACCGCGCCTGATATTTTCAGCCATGAATGTTGCAGAATACGTATATGAAATATCCAATTCCTTCATCAGGTATTCAATATTATGGTACGATAAATTCTCAATATTCCCTTTAGCGACCGGTAACGTTTCAAATGGTATGTACGACAATAAATTATCAGGAGATATCATAACCCTTTCAGATATCAGGTAAGGTTTTACCGGAGCAATCAAAGTGGTATACAATTCATATCCTGTTGTATAGTAATCCCTTAATTCATTTCTGGCATTATTAAAGTCAGGCATTGTAAGAAGGCTTCTGAACTTTCTTATTTTGGCATAAAATAACGAATCAACAATTATGGCAATTGTTTTCTGATATCTTTTGTTCACAATACTTATAAATATATTTGAATCAGATGCCACATAGCTTATATAATTGTTTTTTTTGCCAATGATACCAGGGATCTCATCAGCTCTTATAACCTGCGTATTATATTTAATTGAATAGTAATCAGGGTAATCCTTTTCAAAAACTTTTATAAGCGAATCCCGCTTACGAATTGTATTGAACAGATTTTTCTTCCATATAGCTACAATATCGACAGATGCGCTGCCAAACTCCGACCTGCCGGCGACACGGTCGTTAAGAATAGCGGCTTCCTGTTGAAGACTATGTTCCATCCCGGCCAGTTCAGAAGGGATATGAAACTGTGTTGCCTTTAATTCGCGAGTCGCAGTAAGCAGTCCTGCAATCTTACTCTTCTCAGAATATTCAAATACTTTATTGAGATATGACGTGTTGAATGTATTGTTATAAAGCAGATAGAAATCTCTGATCACGGCAAGATATGAATCGCGATAACGGTCTCCAAGAAGCAGCCTGCTCTCCTCCTCACTAATATTTATTCTTATTTTCTCAAGGAGGGAAATTATCAATTCAGCAGTATTTGCGCATGATTCAAGTATCTTCAGGTCGTGTGAATTCTTATAAAAAGTTTTAAGTATCTGGTATTTGGTTCTAAGAGCTCCCAGATAATCCTTATCGGCATTGATGTTGTCAATATCCGGATTTAAAAATATATTTTCCCTTCCTGAACCTGAATTCTCAGAAAAAAGCAGTGTCTGCAAAATCTTCAGTGATTTTTCATATTCACCGTTCTCAGAGAGAATTATTGCATATCCTTCTTTAACCGGGTATTTCAGAAATGAATCTCCCTGCTTATCGAAATACTCAATGCATTGTGAGAAGTATTCAAGAGACTTTTCTTTATCGATATTAAACTCACGAAGGTAATTTGCATAATAACCTAAGACTTCATAGTAATTATGCGAACCTGAACTGTTTGTTGTTTTGGTCCGTTTCAGAAGATCAGCTAAAACTGATTCGCCATCTGTCACCTTTCCGGCTTTTCCCAGTGTTATTGCATAAGAACTCAACATCAGATAGGAAGATGATGAATTACTCCTTTTTGCAAGTTCAATACCCTTTTTATAATATTCACCAGATTTTTCCAGCAGACCAAGGTTCCTTAATGCAACTGCCATGCTGTTCATAAGATTAATATAACCTTCCTCTGTAGTTTTTCCGGCTTTAATATAGAATTCTTCTGCTTTTTCGAATAACATCTTACTTTTAGAATAATCTCCTGATGAATTATAAAGGAATCCGATATTGTGGTACAAAAAGGCAACGAATTGTGGATCTGCAGTTGATGAATTATGATCAATGATACTATATACAATATCAACCAGATCCAAAGCTTTTTCATAGTCTTTCAGTTCAATATAAGCAGTAATTAGACTCGCATAAGTACTGATAAGAGCATAGTTATTCTCGCCATAGATCTGCTTTTCTATATCAAGCGATTTCAGAGTATAATCTTTGTGCTTCTTAAAAACTCCAATATTTGCATAATTTCCGCCCAGATTATATAGAGCTTTTGCATAATTATCATCAAATATTGAGAGTTTTTCCTTCAGAGATACCGACCGGTCCAGAAATTGAATCGAAGTGTCATAATCCTCGATCAATTTGTAATATACTCCAATATAATAATAAGAATCAGCAACTATCGCACTATCCAGATTATCTGATACGATTAAGGAGATAATCTCACTGACTGTTTTTCTCCCATGGTCGTATCTGCCACTGATCAATTGTTCTTTAAGCAAATCGGTTAGCCTGACAAGATCTGACGAAGCTGCGGACTGCATTTTTGGAGTTTCATCTGCAATTAAGAGACCTGAATAATCCACTACACATGAATCAATTGCATTTATTACCTCAGTAGTTTCAATGATAACCAGCCAGACTGAAATCATAATAATGGTGAATATCCGGCTACTAACAGAAATGATCATTTATTCTTACTATTGAGGAAAAAACCTGTTTTTATTTCAAATATAGAAAAGAGTGGTTAATTTTCTATTTGAAACGGGATTTGTATATATCTGATTATATGTTATTTAAAAAATAATTTAAAAATAGTTGATTTTTTTGTGTCACAAAATGGCATCTTCTGACATGTACTATATAAAACGAATAACCCTGAATCAGTATAAATATAAAAAAAAGAAACCATGAAAACTCAGAATTTTGAATTGACAAAAGACATTTTTGATGCATTTGAACTTACAAACGAAGAAATGATTACTGTTCGTGGCGGAGATGCCGGAAATGATGACTGGCCTACCCCTCCTCCAACCAAGATATAAAATTGGATTATTACTCTCAAAAAGCAGCTATGAGAGAAATGTGCTGCTGAAGTTGATGAAAGTCGGGTCAGTCTGCATTTAAGATGCAGCTTAAATTATGGATTATTTAAGTTAATACGATAATTGTCTGTATAACAGTGAATTATTATAAATTTATATCAAATGAAGACAAGAGATTTTTCATATTTCATTGAAAGGTATAATGCCTTTGAAATGACCGAATCAGAAAGGCAGTGGTTCCTGAAGGAGATAGAAGGAAATGAACAACTGAAAAAAGAGACAGAGACCAGGAAGCATACTGATGAAATTCTTAAAAGGCAATCTGTTATGTCATTGCGGACTAAGCTGTCTGATATAGACAGGATACGATTTGAAAAGAAGAAGAGCCGTATGTTCCTGAGAATGAATTTATTGAAATATGCTGCTGCTTTTGCAGGAGTTGCAATCATAACAGGCCTCATTCTTTTCACCGGACAAACACTAACGAGTGAGGAGATTGTATCCCAGTTCTATGAATCCTATGAAGCCCCATCCGCACAGCGATCAGCTGCTTCAGAAGCAAACACTGATTATATTCTGGGACTAAAATACTATAATGAGCAGGATTACAGAAATGCGGCCTCTCAGTTTGCCAAAGTACTTGAAAGTAATCCGGATGACATGCAGACTCATCTTCTTTCCGGCGTATCAAATATGGAAGTGAAGCAATTCAACGAAGCCAGGAATTCTTTTACTACAGTGATAGATGACAACAACAACCTCTATATTGAATCGGCCCGATGGTATCTCGCATTATGCTATGTAAAGACTGAAGATAATAACAGGGCTGCTCAATTGCTCGTATCAATAAAAAATGATGGAGGTATTTACAGCAAAGAAGCCAGAAAGGTTCTAAGAAGATTAAAGTGACATTATTAATCACTACTTATGTTTGAAATTCAAGGAAATAGTATTGCCTCGGAAGATACTTCGGGAACCAATACCAGGCAGAAGGATACTGGAATAAATCCTTTTTCCAGGACAATTGCGTTTAACACTTCCGTATTAAATGGAATGTCTCATGAGATGAGAACCCAGATGAATTCCATTATCTCTCTTGCATTTCTGCTTAAGGATAAATCGCTTGTAGAACCTGAACGTGATGAATTTGTTAATCAGATATATAGTACATGTGAACAACTTATTGCATTATTTGAGAATTATCTTGAATCAGCAATAGTTGATACCGGCATACCTAAAAGTGATGAATTAATCTGTAATCATAATAATCTTTTGGATGGTCTTTTTTCGGAATTCAGGGAAGTATTAAGAAAAACGGGAAAAGAGAGCATTGAACTTGTTACTGAAATTCAGTTTTCAGAATCACATAATATTTTCATTGATAAAATAAGGGTTTACAGGATTTTGAGGTGTCTTTTTCAGAATTCTTTACAAAATACAGATTCAGGGTATATTAAAACAGGCTACTTCAGCAGTGAAAACGAAGTTACTTTTTATGTACTTGATTCCGGCCAGGGTTATTTGAAGACCAGGGAATTTCTTAATACAAATGATCTTGCTGATTCACTTTCACAGTATCACGATCTGAGTTCAGCTGTGAACATAACGCTGGCCAAAAAGCTGATTCAACTTTTGGGCGGTACCTTCAACATCCAGTGCAATGGAACAAGCGGAAGCGGTATATATTTTTCAATACCTGTAAGATTGCGACCCAATAACGAAATAACCATAAATAAATACATTAATTCGATTATCTCAAGTTGATAAATTAAACTTCTATAGCAATGTCTGTCTCCCGCGTTCGTGGAGGTGAATGGCCGTTTTCATGTTTTAAACGGCCATTTCTTATTTTCTTTCAATGATCAGGCCTTCTGTCCTTCTGTTCAATTGTCTGCCCTCGGGAGTCTCATTATTACCAATTGGCATTGTGTTTCCATAGCCCTTATACTTAAGCCTTGTTTGATTAATTCCTTTACCTTTGAGGAAGTTGATAACAGAGAGAGCTCTTTTTTCCGATAATGTCCGGTTATATTCTGCCGATCCGGTTGAGTCTGTATGACCTCCGATTTCCATAATAAGATCCTTATTATCGTTCAACAGTTTCACCAGATTTAATAACTCAGTAATAGATTCATCTTTGATCTGCCACGAATCTGTTTCATAAAATACATTTGTAAGAAGCATCTTCTCTCCTACTTTTATTGGATTAAGAATTATCTTCTTAATTAAAGGCTCAGCAACTGAGTGGATCCCTTCGAATAAGAAGTTCTCCGAGTAAAAAAGGTAACCTGGCCTGCTCACGTTTAGACCATAATTGAATCCTGAAGGAAGACATACAAGAAAATTTCCCCTTGAATCTGTAGAGCTCTTTATTGTCACGGTATTGGTCGATAGGTTTATCAGCTCATATTCAGCTTTGATAACTCCTCCGGTTTCTTTATCAAAAACCCTGCCCTTAAGATATGATACAGGATTAGGTCTTATTGATTCCTGAAGATAGAAATAGAAAATGTCTTTACCTTTTGACTTATCCCGGGCTGAAGAGAAAAATGCTTTCTGACCTCCTGATTCAATAATAAGCCCCATCTCATCGTTGTACGTATTAATGGGATAACCAAGGTTTTGTGGTTCAGACCAGGTACTATCTTTGTTCATTCTTGTCATATACATATCAAATCCACCCATCCCGGGACGTCCGTCTGAGGAAAAATAGAGGGTTTGTCCGTCAAAATGTATAAATGGGGACATTTCATCTCCTTCGGTATTAATTACTTTACCCATATTTACCGGATTTCCCCAGATAGAGGTGTTGTCAAGGACTGAATAATATATATCCTTTCCGCCAAAACCACCTGGTCGGCTGCTTGAATAGAATAATACTCTGCCGTCGGCGCTAATTGATGGTTGTGATTCCCAATAAGCTGAATTCAAAGGTGCATTAAGATTAAAAGGCTGTGACCATCTGCCATCTGAAAATGCTGAAAAATAAATATCACAGCTCCCCAGTGCCCCCTGCCTGTCGCATGCGGTAAAAAACATATAGTTCCCATTTGATGCTAAAGTTTGCGCTCCTTCATTTTGCGGGGTATTCAGCGGAGGACCTGCATTAATTGCCGTATTCCAGGAACCATCTGACCATGTGCTTATATAAAAGTCTTCGTGGGATTGCCTTTTATTAGAGCTATTACCATTAACTGCAGCTTGCCTGGTGAAGATCATGGTCTGGCCATCTGCAGTTATGGATGGCCAGTACTCATCATCAGCTGTGTTTATCCCGGAGCCGGCATTTTCAGGATTAAATGCCACCGGGTCTTTAATGGCTTCAATTGCAAATTCACAGTTACGAAGATTTTTTATGGCAATAGCTTTGTTTTTTTCAGAAATACCACTCTGAGCAAGGTAAACTCTGTAATGGATCAATGCATTTGAATAATCTCCTGACATCATTTCTGATGTAGCAAGATTGAAAAATACCGGTTTATAGAAGAGGGAGTCAATTTTTACTGCTGCCAGGTAACTGGATGATGCTTCAGCGTACTTTTTTTGCTTAAAATACAACTCACCAAGCATCATATGAGCCTCTAAGAATCCGGGATCAGTGCTGACAGCTTCTTTAAAATTAGATTCTGCAGCTTCATAATAAAGATGATCAAAATCAGAAACACCCTCATTATAAATTTTCATGGCTCTGCTGGAAGTTGTATGAAATCCCTGAGAATATCCTGCAGAAGTCACCACAAACAGAAAGATTACAGCAAAGATCAGCAGCCTGAAGTTTGAAACTCTGTCAGGGGATATGCATATACTTGTGCGACTGAAGCGAAACGCGCCATGCCGGATTTTTCTTGACATATTCAACAATTTCAGGGATAATAATCTGGAATCTGCTCCATTCAGGTTGGAGGAATAATCTGCATTCATCATTAACCAGCTTACGATATTTCTCTGCCCATTCAAAATCATTCTTATTCTGGATTATAACTTTAAGTTCATGAGCTTTTTCACATATTTTACCTTCCGGCGGCATATTTTTTTTTGGTGAAAGACATATCCAGTCCCAGACTCCGCTTAATTTATATGCTCCGGATGTTTCTATGAAAGTATTTATATTCTTTAGTTTAAGTTGCCTGCATAAATAATCAAGATCCCACATCAGTGGTTCTCCGCCTGTTACAACCACAGAATCCGTGCCAGACTCAATAACATGTTCAATTATCATATCAGTATCAACCAGAGAATGCAGATCGGGGTTCCATGAAAAACGGGAATCGCACCAGCTGCAGCCGACATCGCATCCGCCTAACCGGATGAAATATGCTGCACGTCCCGTGTGATAACCCTCTCCCTGTAATGTTAAGAACTCCTCTACAAGAGGTAGCTTCCTTCCTGGTAGCTGGTTTACTGAATCTAATTCAATAGTCATTATTTTCGGGAAAACCTTCAATCTTTTTTAAGCCCAAGCAGTTCAATGAATTCACCAAAGAAGAATGTGTTATCATGAATCCCTGAAAATCTCTCAGCACCCGGACCGTAAGAGAAAACAGGTACCATAACGGCTGAATGATCAGTAGAGGCAAATATTGCTTCTACCTTATGGCCGGATTTGTCTCCTCCTGAAAGCACCAAACCTCCGGTTTCATGGTCGGCAGTAACGACGATCAGTGTATTTCCGTCAGCTGAAGCAAAATCAAGAGCAGCACCAACAGCCTGATCAAGGTCAATCATCTCTGCAATAAGATATTCAAGATTATTTTCATGCCCGGCCCAGTCAATCATTGATCCTTCAATCATAAGAACAAATCCATTCTTGTTTTTGCCAAGTGTTTCAATAGCTTTTCGGGTCATGTCAGCAAGAAGCCCCTGCCTTCCGTCAGTTACTGATGGCATATGATCCTTTGCAAGCAGGGAAGCTAATTTCGCAGACTCTGATTTCTTCATTTCTTCCATCGTGTAAACAACATCGAACCCCTGTTCTTTCAGCTTCAGAGTCAGATCAACGCTATCTTTCCTTTTACGGAAGTGATTCTCTCCTCCTCCTATAAACAGGTCAATAGTACCATTAAGGAAGTCTGCTGCAATCTCTTCATAATTCCCTCTTCCGGAATTATGAGCCACAAATGAAGCAGGTGTGGCATGTGTTATTGCACTGGTACTTATTACCCCGGCAGCAAGTCCGTTTCGTTTAGCGATCTCTGTAATTGAACTGACAGGAGTGCCATCAGGCCTTACTCCAATCATTCCATTATTTGTCTTAACCCCGCAGGCAATTGCTGTTCCCGCTGCACCGGAATCAGTTATGTAGCTGTCTGCAGAATGGGTTTTGGAAAGACCTGAATAGGGAAATCTTTCAAGATTAAGAGGCTGACTGCTGACAGTCATACTTGCCTGTAAATGAGGAACACCCATTCCATCACCAATAAACAGAATAATATTTTTTGGTTTGTCAGCAGATTTTCCGGATTCGGAGTTACTTACATTTGTACAGCCGGAAACAATTATTACCAGCATTATAAATAATAACCTGAGTCTTTTACTTTCCATAATTATGTTCTTTAATTTATTTAATGAGTATCAGGAATCATACATATAACTTCAATGATTTTCTTCGTTTACCCCGACCCCAAGGGGAGCGAAGAAAATCAATTTACTCCCCTCGGGGCTGGGGTAAATAAATTGATTTTCAAGCGTTTTTGGATTTTGTATGTATCATTACCGATAGTCATAATTTATTTTAATTTTGTTACTTTTTTTCTCCGAAGAGCAATTTATATTCACGCTCAAATACTTCATTTACAACTGCTTCAGGTATTATCTTCCAGTTATTCAGCTTCAGCGGATCAATTGTTTTTTTATTTCTTATCTTTTCTATCATATAGTATCGCAGATCCCTTTCTGTAGATTCCATTACTCTTGACATCAATTCATTTTTATCAATTCCGACTCCATTATAAAAATGACCACCTCCTCCATTGCCTCTGTAAGAATTAACAGCTACCTTATATATTTTGTTCTTTTCAAAAAGTGTTCCATCAGAAAAACCTGTAATTGTAATCCTTGATCCTTCTGGTTTTGTTACATCCACGATATAGTTTATTCCTGCTGCCGAATCAAAATTGTATGCCTGATTTTTAAGCCAGGCCTTACCATCAGTCAGTATAAGTTTTCCTTCATTATCAGTTCTTAATTTAAGCAAATAATCATCAGGGCCGTTAACTGTATTGAACCATCCTGCATAGGAATATTCGAGATACTTTTCAACCTCAAGGCCGGACATGGACATTGTATAAAGCATATTCTCAAATCTGTACAGCTTAAACATATCGCCTACAGTTACAGGTCCTTCAGAAATCTTAACATCAAATGAGAGCGGGGCCGCAAATGAAATATCAGCACCCGTAATATCAAGCTGTAATGAATGTATCATGTCAATAAATCCTGACGAGCCAAAATATGAGTCGCGCGAAGATATTGTATTTGAAGAGCTTCCCAGTACCTCATTGACATAGGAAAGAACCTCATTATGATTATCATTGAATTTTTCAATAAATCCGGCATCCGGTTTATGATCTGCAACTTTTATAATAATTCCGTTTACCGCTTTTTTGAATTTCCCTTTTTTATCTCTTTCAAATGTCACATCAGCCTGTGCAAGGTTCATTGAACGGCTTCCTCCGTTAAGTATAAGAACTGTGTCTCCGGAAATATTTACAATCTTTTCATTTGCTATTCTGTGATCATGTCCGGTGAAAATAATATCAAACCCGGGAATATTGAAAGCAATCTCAGCTGAACCTTCATCAGGTCTGGTATCAGGTTGATAAGAGTCGGATTTCGGATTATCCCATCCTGTGTGAAACAGACCTATAATCAGATCAGGTTTTTCCTTAATTATTTCCGGCATCCATTCTTTTGCAGTTTCATACATGTTCCTGAATTCAATGCCTTTATAGAGCTCTTTAGGCAATGAGTTATGTATTGTCGGAGTCACCAATCCCAATACAGCAATCTTCAGTCGGTTTTTCTTAATAATTGCATAAGGTTTAAAATAAGGCTTGCCTGTGGCGAGATTCACAGCATTTGCTGCCAGAAGCGGAAAATTGTACTCTTTTACGAGCCTGTCGTAAACCTGGTGTCCGGTCTCAATATCATGATTTCCAACCGTTACGGCGTCGTACTCCATGTAGTTCATAGCTTCAGCCAGCAGATGCGGGGAAACAGTGTCAACTAAATTATAATAATAAACAGCAGGCTGACCCTGAAGATTATCCCCGTTGTCAAGAAGTACCACTGCATCCTTTTCTTTACGTAATTGCTTAATATATGTAAATGAAGATGCAAGGGAAACATTGAGTTCCTCTTTTTCAACATAATCATAAGGCAAAATTACTCCATGAATGTCAGTTGTTTCAACTATACTTAAATGCTTACTTCCCTGATTTATGCAGGAAACCAGAAGCAGAACAACCAGAAGAAACCCGCAGACCGGCCTTAATGACCTTGATATCATATGTAATATTTTTTAAAACTTCAAACTTATGAAAGAATAATCATTTTTTGATTAATTGAAATCATGTTATTGATCATTTCTATGGGTTAATCATATATTTGTCAGAAAAAAATATTATGGTTACGACCGGACTTGAATCATTCCTGAATAATATTCCGTCAGAGCTGAAAGGCAAAAGAGCAGGCGTTCTGTGCCATTCCTCAAGCATCACGAGCGATTTCTCACATGTTATTGATGTATTCCATGATCTGAAAGAATTTAAGCTTTCAGCAGTTTTTGGGCCACAGCACGGATTGCACGGACAGACCCAGGATAATATGATTGAATGGCAGAGCGAGAGGCATCCGGAATATGATATTCCTCTTTTTAGTCTGTATGGTGAGCACAGGAAGCCAACACGTGGAATGCTGAATGAATTAGATGCCCTGATAGTTGATCTCCAGGATACGGGCACGCGTATTTACACATATATATGGACCGTAAAGCTATGTATGGAAGCCTGCGCTGAAGCCGGTATTCCAATCTGGGTGCTTGACAGGCCAAATCCTGTTGGCAGGTTGCCCTGTGACGGACCGGTTCTGAAGGAGGCATTCTTTACATTTGTAGGGGGCGCCTGCATCCCATTGTGTCACAGAATGACAATGGGAGAAATGGCATTGTGGATAAAGGATAAATATCATCCTTCCTGTGATCTGAAAATAATCCGTATGGAAAACTGGAAGAGATCATTACTCTATTCCGAAACCGGACTGCCATGGGTACTCCCCTCCCCTAATATGCCAACACTTCAGACAGCGATTGTATATCCGGGGACTGTGCTCATAGAGGCACTGAATCTCTCCGAAGGCAGAGGTACAACATTACCATTTGAATTATTCGGGGCACCCTTCATCAATTCTGAAAAATTAAGAAGAAACCTGATTAACAGAAAGATAAATGGATGTGCATTCCGCATTCACAACTATATTCCTACATTTCATAAATTCTGCGGACAACTTTGCAACGGCATGCAGATTCACGTTACAGATATTTCCATTTTCAAACCGGTTGAGACTGCAGTTGAGATTTTTGATGCAATTATTGAGACATCTGCTCCGGAGTCTCTCAGCTTTATCCCCCCGCCATACGAATATGAGAGAAAACTTATGCCGTTTGATATACTTTCAGGGGATTCCGGAATCCGAGAGGTACTTATCCGGAGAGGAGATCTCAGGCTTGAAAAGCAAAGATGGGCCCATGAGATTGAGATATTCAAGACAGAATTTAAGGAATATTCTCTTTATAAAGAATAATTCGAATATTTTAGCAAATTATTCGAACAATCCATCATCCCTTAGCAATAATAAAATCGCCGAATGGGGAACTATAACGTATTTTTCCATATTGAATTCAACCTCTATGGCGCTGTTCTGAAGATAAACAGCCTGATCACCCTCTTTAGGCTGAAGCGGAACATATTTTGGCTCGTCAGATCTGTTCTTCCAGGGTTCGTCGGTATCATTTACCGAAGGAATGGGGTATCCGGGTCCTACTTTGACAACATATCCGATAAGGACTTTCTCATTTTCATTCACCCCCGGGGGAAGTAATAGTCCGCTTTTAGTTTTTGACTGGGGCACTTTTGGTTTAACAAGCACCCTGTCGCCGATAACTATCAGTTTCTTTAAATCCTTCTCGTCTAATAGTAAGCTCATAAGTATTTATGTATTCAAAACAAAAGTATCAATTTTAGCTTTAATTCAGCACCCTGACAATAATAATAATTAATATTGTAAACCAATTTATTTTCGAGCTTATCTTAAATGGAATCTGACAGTTACAAAACAATAAAATCTTTTTCGCAGGGAATTTTCAGGGACAGGGGAAGCCGGTTCATAGCTAATGCCTATCCTGTTTCTGACCCTGAATCAGTTAAGCCTATAGTTGATGGATTACGCAAGGAGTTTCATGATGCACGTCATCATTGCTATGCGTATATGATTGGACATGAAAGAACAGTATGGAGAGTTAATGATGACGGTGAACCTTCGGGCACAGCAGGAAAACCAATTCTGGGTCAGATCAATTCGCATGGTCTTACAAATGTTCTTATCGTTGTTATCAGGTATTTCGGAGGTACACTTCTGGGAGTCCCGGGACTGATAAATGCTTACAGAAGTGCAGCAGCAGAGGCAATATCCGGTGCTGAAATTATTGAATGTACTGTTCAGGATTATTACGAAATAACCTTTCCATATTCATCGATGAATGATGTGATGAAAATCCTTAAAGATGAAGCAGCAGGTCAGTCAGACCAGACATTTGATCTTGAATGCCGGATGATAATAAATTTCAGGCTTGTATCGCAAGAAAAAATAATTGGAAGATTATCACGCATTGATGGATTAAAGCTGAGGTTCCTGGAAAAGAAATGATCAAAGATTCTGAATAAAGTTTTATTTGACTGTCAGGAATCTTTCAGAATAAGTACAAATCCGATTGGAAATAAATTCTTCTATAACACTTTCCCCTCCTTTTGAAGGAGGGGATGGCCGCAGTACATTGATAGTTAATGTATTGCAAAGTATGCTTGCGGCCGGGGTGGTTGATTTTTTATCAGATCCATTCTTGTTTTTTAAAAACTTTACTTATAACACTTTTTATATATTCAGATTCCTGGAATACAAATCTGTTTTCAAACCTTAATACCATATATCCTAAGTTCACTTGTAATTATTCTTGTCTTCAACTTTCTGTAGTTTTTTACAATCTGCATAGGATGTTTTGTCAAGTCAATTAAATCAACCACCCCGGACGGGAAATGAACTTTGTAATAATCAGATAATCAATACTCCCGGCCACCCCTCCTTCAAAAGCTAATCTTTCATCACATCTTTATTTATCCTGCTTGTAAGAAGGTGATTCCTCAATACATCTCCTTCGC
>Ga0154431_1034_pt1 | contig 35301 bp, 30 predicted proteins | sample RifGroC2_FD_115935 | JGI IMG/M metagenome (GOLD analysis project Ga0154431, IMG submission 115935) | Bacteroidetes bacterium GWC2_40_22 | reverse complement strand
AATTCTCTTATTTGCTACTTATCAAATAGTTATGTTTTCATGGGACTATAAACCGCTCAAAACAGGAAAGAGGCTTCTGAACTTGTTGTAAATGATAAGCTTGTAAAGGCAGGTGGGAGCGGAGGCGTTATATGCGTTGATAAATCCGGTAATGTTTCAATGCCTTTTAACTCGAAAGGAATGTTCAGGGGATTTGCGACAGCCGATGGGAAGGAGGGGGTGTTTATTTATAGAGATGAAACTGCAAGTAAATGAAAAGAGTGGGAGAGTGGGAGAAGAGGAGAGTGGGTGAGTAGGCGAAGGGGACGAAATTCGAGTCTGATTCTTCTTTATGCCTTTTGCCCTGAGCCCTGCGCCCTGTGCCCTGTGCCCTGCGCCCTGTGCCCTTGCGCCCTGTGCCCTGCGCCCTGTGCCCTGTGCCCTGTGCCCTGTGCCCTGTGCCCTGTGCCCTGTGCCCTGCGCCCTGTGCCCTGCGCCTTTAATACAGCCTTACCGTACCATACGATGCAACAACTCTGACCTTAGCTGATGGAGATTCTTCTTTCCCAACCACACCTGCTATTTCAGTAGAGTTATTTTCAATTATCCTTCTGTTGAATTTAAAGTTGTCTTCGTTGTATTTCAATCCTCCGTATCTTACATGACCATTAAGTTCATAGCTGGCATTATCTGCAATTCCAAGTTTCACACCCATATAGCGTGTTGCAACGTCGATCGATTCGAATTCTGCAGGAATACTCTCAATGGAGAATGATCCATAACTGCCTTCATATCTGAGTTTTGTGGCCAATGAGCCTATGTTGACATCTGAATATCCGTTGTCAAGATCAAGATTTTTGATCGATCCGATTCTGATATTATCATACTTGCTCTCTCCCACGACTGAGCTTGTTTCTCCCAGCGAAAGTTTGGAATATTTGCTGTCGAGAAGCAGGGCAGTACTCTTTTTGATCTCAAGGTTCCCTGTATATCGTATATTAACGGTCATCCATCCTGTTTCATCAATAGTACCTTTTCCGTATGCCAGCTTCAGGCTGTTCCATGGTTTTTCATTGCCCCTGGTAAGCTTCCCTGCTGTCAGGTTGCCATATTTAATATCAAGATTGACCAGACCGCTAAGCTCATTGATTTTTGTATTGCCATATCTGTTTGAAAGGGTCAGTGTTGTACCTGCCGGCATTTTAATATTGTAATCGATCCTGAATTTTTTTGAATCTCCTCCCCATCCGGAGAAGCTGAATTTATCATCGATAACAGTTCTTGCCATAATAAGGTTTTCATTTTCAGTGAATTGTACATCAATATAGCTTATGAGCTTCTCTGCCCTCTCCCTGCTTGGCAATTCAACGGTTACCTTTACATCAATCACTATCTGGTTCTTATCCCAGCTTGCTATTGCTACATCGCCATACCTGTTGCTTATTTCCAGGGTTGTTCCAGGCCCTGGTGTATACTCCTTGTGAAACTCTTTTGTTACCTCTTCTGCTGATAAAGTAACTGAAGCAGTGAGGAGAGTTATTAGAAGGAGTGCTCCTGATTTATAGTGAAACTTTTTCATGATCTTCATTACTAGTGTTATTATTCCTTATTGTTTGGAGTTGGTCTACTATATATGTCATGACTTCCAGTTTTGTCTGGTAGTGCTCTATCATAGCGCTGATTATTCGTTCATCATCAGGATTGGCTTTAAGTTCTTTCTGCAGTGATACATACACGGAGTCCATACTTTTCAGTTCGCTGATGAGTATCTGCTTTTGCTCGGGGTTACTCTGAATTTCAGTATTTACTATTTCATCCTGCAACAGGCTCACCTGGTGTATGTAATAATTCTCTACCTCCCTGTATTGAGGTGAAACCTCTCCAAGTCTCATCCTGCTGTTTTCCGGACGTATGAAGTGATCCCATGTCCAGAGTGAAGACAGAGTTACAAGCAATGTAACTACCGCTGCCCTCAGGAGGTAAGGAACGATGCTTCTCTTTACTGTTCTGGCCTGCCTTCTCAGTTCAAGCTTGACGCTGAATCTTTCAAAGTGCCCTGCCTCAGGTTCTCTGTCATCCCAGATATCCCTGGTCCCTCTCATTATGTCATCTATAGTCTTCATCCCCGATAATTTTTCATTTGCTTTTCAATTCACATATGAGTTTCTGTTTTGCCCTCGATAGCTGTGACCTTGATGTGCTGCTGTTTATTGAAAGAATTTCGGCAATCTCATCATGATCATAACCCTCAAGCAGATAGAGAGAAAGTATGATCCTGTAACCATCGGGAAGTCTTTCTATTGCTTCCTTGACCTCTTCAACCTTCACATCAATCTCTTCATTGCGGGCCTTATCATCACCTGATTCATCCCTTATACCAATATGTGACTCAATATCTTCAAAGATCGCCTTTCGTCTGCTCAGTGCATCCAGTGACCTGTTGACAACTATCTTTTTCAACCATGCTCCGAAACTTACAGTTCCGGAATAAGTGTCAATCTTTTCAAAGGCCGAAAGGAATGATTCCTGCATTATATCTTCGGCTTCCATTGTATCGCTTACAATCCTCAGACTTGTATTATACATGGCTTTGTAGTATAACTTGTAAATCTGAAACTGAGCTTTCTGGTCTCCGGTTTTACACCCGTCAATTAAATCCTGGTGAATGTTCCTGAATGCGGCTTCTACATTTGCCATCTTTACATAAAGACTTGTTTTTATCTGTGTTGCTGCACCCACTTTCTATCAATTTTTCAATCAATAGACGTGGTAAAAACTACAATGCTGCACCCAATACAAAAAAAATTTGAAAAAAATCAGAATAAATTTAGGATCATCCCCTGTGTAACCTGTCCGCTCTCATAATCAAGCTGTGAACCGAACAGGCTGTGAGGTATTGAATATATCATAAGAAGGACAACTGCAGCTATAATAGTATATATCGGTTTATCTGTCTTCCGGTTCATGAATACAGCCAGAATCCAGAACAAAAATGAAATAAGTGTTTTGTTATCAGTTAAGTCCCATCCGAACGGAACTCCGGTCCATAAATCTCCAAAAGCATAATATTGTACTACAGGTCCAAGTATCATCCCTCCGGCAGTAAAGAGTATCAATGTCCATATTGCATACTTTTTATAAAGTGGAATACCTGTCAGAGCCATGAGCCCGGCAAGTGTTGAAAATAACATAGCAACAAACATAAAAAGTATATGCGGGACAAGTATGAAACCTGGAACTCCTCCCTTAAACCTTATTACAATCGGCGACTCTTTAAATAGTACCTGAGTACCTTTGGAGTCGGATATTTCAATATAGTACTCCAGCTTTCCTGCAGCCGGTTGCTGGGGAACAGGAGCGAAGAGCCCTTTTTCATCATTTGAGAATTCTTCAGTTTGATAATCTTCTTCAACATTTAATCTCTTGAAATGCAATCTTGCATTGATTGAGGGATCATTTATATTCATTCTGATTTCTGATCTCTCATCAAGAGCAATACTTCTTACAAGTTTCAGCTTATAAATCGTATCATTAAGATTAACGATTATCTGCTTAGGATGCGTCGGACCTGTTTTACGTTGATAATATGCAGCCCCGAGTGTAATTACTATAGTCAAAATCCAGAGTATTGTCTTTTTCATATTATTTGTAAATATTAATCAATATTTTAATTATTTCTGTTGACGAGTTCAATAGTTTTGTTTCTGATCAACCCACCCCCAACCCCTCCCGGGAGGGGAGCCAGAAAGCCAGTTGTGCCACCGTGCCCTGCGCCCTGTGCCCTGCGCCTAAAGTTGAATCAACAACACTTCTATCTTCCCGTCTCTCAACACTTCCACGCTAATCGTCTCCCCATTCTTAAGCTGTCCCATCCTGAACATGTAATCCTGGATATTATTAACCGGCATTCCGTTAATTGCAGTTATTATATCTCCTTTCTTCATGCCTCCAATCGCAGCAGGTTTTCCGGGAGTTACAAAATCGGCTCTGAGACCGTTTTTAATATTACCTGCAAAATCGGGCATGATGCCCAGTGTAACTCCTTTTCTTCTCGCAGGCCTTCCTTCTTCAATCCTGGGCCCTGATTCATTGAATTTCAGCCTTTCTGTATCGGATGCCAGCCTTGAACCAAGGCTGTATACAAGTGAAGATACGCTGATCATTCCGTTATAATTAATGCTGTCAGCTACATCGTGAGGAGTATGGTAATCGAGGTGAGCTCCGGTAGAATAAAACAAAACTGGGATATTCTTGCCATAGAAGGAAGAATGGTCAGAGGGTCCGTAACCTTCTTCTGACAAAGCCAGTTTGATAACAGATGTATCGCTTACAGAATAGACAATGTCTTTAAAACCTTCGGCAGTGCCTACTCCGCTTATCTGCAGTACATTGGTTTCACGAAGCCTTCCTACCATATCAAGGTTGATCATTGCATTCACTTTTTTGAGATCAACAAGCGGATTCTCAGCATAATATTTTGATCCAAGCAGTCCCATCTCCTCTCCGGTAAAACCAATGCAGATTATACTTCGATTATGGCTGCCTTTGGTATTTGAGAATTTCTCCGCCAGCTCAAGCATCATTGCTACTCCCGAAGCATTATCATCAGCCCCATAATGAACTCCTGTGGTATCAACAGCCCTGCTCGAAGAACCCGGCCCCCCGGTACCAAGGTGATCAAAATGGGCACCGATAATTATATATTCATCCTTTAACCGTGCATCTGATCCGGGAAGTATCATTGCAACATTCCTTGTGATGGCTTCTTCCCTTACAATTTCAGCATATCCGGTGAGAGTTACTCCGGTTGAAAGTCTGAATGGTTTCCTGCTGTCATTCAGCTTTTTCTCAAGAGCAGATATTTTTGCCATTGACTTTGAAAGAATTTCGTCTGCAACATTCCTTTTAATCCTTAAGACCGGGATCCCTACAGAAAAGTCATTTTTGTTCAGTGATTCAAAAATATCCTGATCATCTGATGCAGGACCTGCGACCAGCAATACACCGGCGGCTCCCATATCCTTTGCCAGCAATGCCTTATCCCTGTCACCGCTGAAGGGTATGTAGAGGCTCCTGGTGTTTGCAACCTCCGGATCAGCCCTTAATATCATAACCCACTTGCCCTTTACATCCAGACCTGAATAATCATTCCATCTGATACTGTCTGTACTTATATTGAATCCATAACCTGCAAAAATCACCTCTGCTGTAAGTTCTCCGTCGGAGCTGAATCCCATAGGAATAAAATCTTTTTCACTTAAGTAATTTTTACCTCCGAATGTCAGCTTATTATTCTCTCCCGGGAGAATCCTTTTAGTTACCCTGAATCTCTGAAAACCATCACCTTCCAGCGGCTGAAATCCATATAATGCCAGCTCATTTTTTATATATTCCGCTGCAAGGCTGTCACCCTCTGTTCCGGTTAGCCTTCCCTGCAAATTGTCAGATGCAAGATATTCAATATGTTCCTGTAGTTCCTCTTCAGTGACTTCAGCGTTTTTTGTAGCTGCACATGAGCTTAAAAGTAAAGCCATTAATATTATACCAGATATGCTTCTTAGCAGATATATTGTGTTTCTTATGATCATAAGAATTTTTTTAACCATAGGCATGCCTGGTTTCAGGAAATCATACGTCCGGTAATTTTTCATAGTTATTAAAAAAGTTTAAATGCCTCTTTAATTAATCCTATTGCCTCCATTAATTGTGCTTCAGTAATTACAAGAGGAGGAGCAAAACGGATAATATGACCGTGTGTCGGTTTGGCTATAACACCTTTTTCTTTCATTGCAAGGCATACATCCCAGGCCTCTTTTCCATTTCTTGGTTTTATAACAACTGCATTCAGAAGTCCTTTTCCCCTGACAAGGTCAATCATGTCTGATTTAATATTTCTGAATTCAGAGCGGAATATCTCACCGAGCCGTTCGGCATTTTCAGCAAGTTTTTCATCTTTGATTACGTCAAGCGCTGCAATGGCTACTTTACATGCAAGCGGATTTCCCCCGAAGGTTGATCCATGTTCCCCCGGCTTGATTGTAAGCATTATTTCGTCATCGGCAAGCACTGCCGAAACAGGTAGAACACCTCCTGATAATGCTTTTCCAAGGATCAGAATGTCAGGACGGACACCTTCATGGTCACAGGCAAGAAGCTTTCCTGTGCGACCGATTCCTGTCTGAACTTCATCTGCTATAAATAGAACATTTTTTTCTTTGCACAGAGCATATGCCTTTTTCAGATAGCCTTCATCCGGTACAAATACTCCGGCTTCACCCTGTATCGGTTCTACCAGGAAACCTGCAACATCCGGATCTTTCAACGCATTCTCAAGCGCATTAAGATCATTGTAAGGTATGATTATGAATCCAGGGGTAAAAGGTCCATAGTCATTCGTGGCATCAGGATCAGTCGACATGGATATTATGCTGATTGTCCTTCCATGAAAGTTGCCCTCACATGCAATTATTTTTGCATGGTTTTCCCTGATACCTTTTTTCTTATAGGCCCATTTACGGCATAGCTTCAGGGCTGTCTCATCAGCTTCGGCCCCTGAATTCATGGGAAGTACCTTATCGTATTTGAAATATTTTGTAACATATTCTTCATATTCGCCCAGCACAGAATTATAAAATGCCCTGGAGGTAAGTGTAAGTATCGATACCTGGTCTGTCAGAGCTTTAATTATCCTGTGATGGCAATGCCCCTGGTTTACTGCCGAATATGCTGATAGAAAATCAAAATACCGCTTTCCTTCCACATCCCATACAAACGGACCTTCACCTCTCTCGAGCACTACGGGGAGCGGATGGTAGTTGTGAGCCCCGTATTTATCTTCCCGTTTGATATAATCCTGAGTGTTCATGTTGTTGATTGTTAAGTAGTTAATAAACAGATAATTGTGAATACAATCTTACGAAAGATTTTTATTTTTTCAAAGTCTTTATCATCACAGGCCCCAAAAGACCTGACTCATAAAGCCGATCATCCTTTTTATAGAATCTGTGCGTGGTGAATGTATAACGTCTCGTTGGTCTCTCAGTTCCATTAATTAGCCATTCGGGCCATTTCCCGTCAGCAACACCGTCCCACGGTTCATTTTCATCACCTATAAGCCTGTTTATCCAAAGGTTGGCAACTTCAATTTCGATAGTGTTTTCTTCTTCCCTTATTAATTCCGTTATATCGATCTGCCACGGAGCGGTCCACAGAACCCCTTTATCTATTCCATTTACTTTAACTCTGGCCATGTTACAAACTTTACCCAAATCGAGATAATACCGCTTGTCTTTTTCAATCATGGTATTATCGGGCAGACTGAATGATTCTCTATAATTAGCTCATTTGAGGTCTGGCGAAGATCCCATAGAAATCTTTCACTGATCTCCCGGCTGCCGACAATCCTGCCTGTATAAACAGGGAGAAAGGGGAGAAGATCATACCCTCTTCTTTTTTTGAATTCTTCCCTGAAATCAGGACTCCAGTTCTGGGCTCCCATTTCCCAGCTGTCGATATGGATCATTGTCCAGCCGCCTGCGGATTTGTCTTTCTGTGGCTGAACTTTTCGTATGAGTTTCCCGATGTAAGCGTCATAATGTGCATCAAAGGAAGCAGTATCAAATTTATCTGCTTCGAATCCGAGGCCTGGTTCCGGTGCAGGTCTTGTAACAGCACCATTATTTCTTCTTACAAATCTCATTATGGTCCATTTCCCCGGCGGTACTTCCCATTCCAGGGTCCCATCTTTATGAAGACGGCCCATTATACGTATCACTGAACCAGGATCGATGGCCGAACCTTTTGATTCATTGTAGTTTGCGTAAGTCTTAATATATGGAAGAACACCTGGCTGTGAAGTATATGGCGCCCGGTAATAGAGAGCTTTTTCGTCGGTACCTTCTATTTTTTCAATGCTTCCGTTTTCGGGAAAAGCCAGGACAGCAACATTCTCATACCATTCATCTCTGATCTTTTTCAGGTTGGGAGTTAGGCTGCCTTCTCCGAAGAATGGTTTTTTGTTTTCAGGAACCGGCAGCTTTCCATTGAATTTAGCCGGGCCTGTCACAGTTGTTTCGCTTGCCACAAGGTGAGTCATAGATTGTGCCGGAGTAACCCATGGGCCTCCGCTTCCTGCCCAGCCAGGACCTGATCCGAGTATGACCCTGATGCCTGACCTTTCAGCCTCTCTTACAGCATGTTTATAAAGCTCCTGCCACTCTTCACTCAGGAAATCAATTTTCCCCCGGGGGACCCCGACATTAACTTCAAGGAACAATACATATCCGATACCCGCTTTTTTCATCGATTCCAGGTCAGCTGTCATACCTTCGCGGTTCAGGTTGCCATCCATAAAATACCAGTAAACCCCAGGTCTGGCCGAATCAGGAGGATTAATGAATCCCTGCTTCAACAGATCATCTTTTCCCTGGTTAGTACATGAGAAGATCAACAATGAGAGAGCGATAAAAAATGTCTGTCTCAGTAAGATTCTTAGCTTATTCATCATCTGACAGGTCTGGTCTGAGTTTGCGTGTTCTTTCCAACGATTGTTCGTGCCTCCATTTGTCTATTTCAGCGGCATGCCCTGATAACAGAATATCCGGTACTTTCCAGCCATTGAAATCGGCTGGACGTGTATATACGGGAGGAGCGAGCAGATCATCCTGGAATGAGTCGGAGAGTGCTGATTGCTCATCGGAAATAGCTCCCGGAATCAGTCTGACAATTGAATCAGTAATGGCGGCAGCTGGAATTTCGCCTCCTGAAAGGACATAATCACCAATTGATACCTCCCTGGTTATCAGATGTTCGCGGATTCGCTGGTCTACTCCTTTATAATGGCCGGCCAGAATAATTATGTTGTTTTTTAATGATAGGATGTTAGCCATTTTCTGTGTAAACCTTTCGCCATCAGGTGAGGTGTAAATGATTTCATCATAATGCCTTTCACTTTTAAGCTTCTCAATTGCCTTATAAACTGGTTCAATCATCATTACCATACCTGCACCGCCTCCGAATGCATAATCATCCACTGTTTTGTACTTATCCGCAGTAAAATCGCGAAGATTGATAATGTTGATTTCGACCAGCCCCTTTTCCCTGGCTCTCTTTACAATTGAATAATTTAATGGACTTTCCAGCAACTCAGGCAGAACTGTTATTATGTCAATTCTCATCGAATAAGTTTTTGTAAATGTAGTAAGAAAGGTGCAATGGCGCAACGGCGCAAGGGCGCAACGGCGTAACGGTGAAATAGCACGGCAATTGCCAACTGCCTATTGCCATTTGCCTTTTATCTTACTACCTTTGTCTTTTATCTTTTGTCTTTTGTCTTTTGTCTTTTGTCTTTTGTCTTTTGTCTTTTGTCTTTTGTCTTTTGTCTTTTGTCTTATAACTATGGATTGTCGTCCCGGTTGCGGAGCCTGCTGTATAGCAATATCGATATCATCACCTATTCCGGGGATGCCTGATGGAAAGCCTTCAGGAGTCAGATGCATTCATCTGCTTGATGATTACAAATGTGCTCTGTTTGGCGATCCTTCGCGGCCAAAGGTATGCTCTGATTACCAGGCTGAGCCTGAATTCTGCGGCAGGAACAGAGATGAGGCCCTCGAAATACTATATTCACTGGAAGGTAAAAGTAATTATCTCTTTCCTGAAGAGTAGACAACCTTACCTCCCGTAATTGTATAATCAACTTTAGTTCTCATAATCTCATTTTCCGGAATATTGAACAGGTCTTTATCTATGATTACTATATCAGCAAGATATCCTGTTTTTATCATTCCTTTTCTGTTCTCCATGAACTGTGCATAGGCTGCCCCCAATGTGTAATATCTTATGGCATCCGCCATTGTTATCTTCTCTTCAGGGTACCAACCTTCTCCCTCTTCTCCCAGTCTCTCTTTCCTTGTTACTGAGGCATATAATCCTTCCATAGGGTTAAGCGGTTCAACCTGGTAATCGGTTCCAAAGGCTATTTTGGCGCCTGCATCAGCAAGACTTTTCCAGGCATAAGCGCCCCTGGCTCTCTCTTCGCCGATGCGCTTTATGACAAATTTCTTGTCAGAAATACAATGTGTTGGCTGCATTGAGGCGATTACTCCCAATTTTACAAATCTCGGAATATCTGATGGTGCAAGTGTCTGGGCATGTTCATTACGGTGCCGGCTATCGCGGATTCCGTTTATCCGCTGAGCTTTTTCAAACGCATTCAGAGTCCAGTTGTTACCTTTATCACCTATGGAATGAACGCCAATCTGAAATCCTGCTTTATCCGCTTCAACAACCATCTTCTCAAATTCTTCATAAGGCATCATGGCTAATCCTGAAGTAGCCGGATTATCAGTAAATGGTTCAAACATCAGTGCAGTTCCTGAACCTATTGTGCCATCAATGAATGCCTTCAGATAACCGAAACGGATCCAGTTACTGTCAGCAGGGAACTCCCTGGCAATTTCCATGTATCTGTTAAGCTTTTCCGGATCGCCTGTAAGTGGTTCACCTATGTCTATCCTGCTCGTCAGATTGCCTTCTGAATGAAGCTTCCTGTATGCATCAAAATCGCCCCATCCGGGTATTTGTATGCTGGTAACACCAAATTCACGGGCTTCCTTCAATGCAAGAAGATATCCCTTCCATATCTTTCCTTCCTTATCTTTTTCAGTGATTTCCGGAATAACTTCACCGGTCTTAATCAGGTCCATCGCGTTCTCTTTAATTATTCCTGTGGGTTCACCCGTTACCGGATCATTCTGAATTTCTCCTCCGAAAGGAGCTTTTGTTTTGCCTGTTATTCCGGATGCCTTAAGAATATATGAGTTCACCAGGATTGAATGTCCGTCGGCTCTGGTTAAGATAACGGGATTATCCGGAGATACCTTGTCGATAAGCTCTTTTGACGGCCATTGACGGTCTGTAAACATCTCATGTTCCCAGTGACCGCCTCTGATCAGCTGTCCGGGCTTTGATTTTTCAACCTGAGCCTTCACTTTTTCAGTGAAAATACCGGGGTCAGTTGTATACCTTAATTCAATATAGTCAGGATCAAGCGGTCCGAAGTGTACATGTGCATCATTAAACCCCGGAATTACCACTCTTCCTTCTGCATCAATGACTTTAGTTTTCCCATTCTCAACCATTGCCGAGATCTCCTTTGTAGTACCTACACGGATAATTTTTTCGCCTTTTACAGCAATTGCTTCAGCAGAGGGATTATTATCATCCACAGTATATACTTTCCCGTTAATTATAACAAGATCAGCGGTCTCCCTGGTATTGCACGAACCTGATAATATCATAACTGCTATTGATAATGAGATGATTATGTTTTTCATAGATTAAAATTTACACAGGGGAAATATAGCAATAAAATATATGATCGAAGGATTACTGAAATTTGATTCCAATAATAACGTGGACTTGTCAGGTGTGTTTATCGAAATGATGATCGTTCAAACTTATTCATGTCTTTGTTTTTACAATACCAATTTTAGGTTGACGACTATGGATGATAGGGAAGGATACTAATTTAGAAATTGTATCGTTATTTGAAAATCAATTAAGATTCAAGTATCCATACAGAAATTTTATTCACTATAATTATGTCCTCATAGTTGAAACCGGTAAATTCGCAAAAACTTTTAAAAGATGAATATAGCCCTTATTGGATATGGCCGTATGGGCCATGAGATCGAGAAAATTGCCCTTAAGAGGGGTCATTTTGTAAAACTGATAATAGATATCAGCAATACATCTGATCTTAATAAAAAAAATCTCAATGGAATTGATGTGGCAATAGAGTTTTCGTTGCCTTCATCTGCATTAAATAATATCTCTGAATGTCTGAAATGCAGGGTTCCGGTAGTTTCAGGGACAACCGGATGGCTCGAAAACTATGATACAGCAGCTGATATCTGTAAAAAAAATGGTACCTCATTTATCCACTCCACAAACTTCAGTATCGGGGTAAACCTCCTCTTCAGGCTTAATTCAGAATTAGCAGGACTTATACAGAAATATGAGGATTACAAAGTTTCAATCGAAGAGATACATCATACCAAGAAACTGGATGCTCCAAGCGGAACAGCAATTACTCTTGCCACCGGGATTACTCGAGAACATGCAGGGTATTCTGCATGGCATAAAGGAGGAGAAGCAGAAGAGGGTTCTGTCCCGGTTGTTTCTATCCGGGAGGGGGATGTTCCGGGCACACATACTGTAACATGGGATTCGGAAATTGATTCCATAAGCCTGAGGCATGAAACCAGGAACAGGAAGGGCCTTGCTCTTGGTGCTGTGGTTGCTGCAGAATATATTTCTTCACGTGTCGGAGTATTCACCATGAATGATGTAATGGGATTCTGATAATTATATTTACTTTTGCTGATTCTTAAAAAAACTTTTATAATGACTGAGATCTTTTCAAGAAAGTATATCCGTTTTGGTATTGCTGCCCTGATTTATATCCTCGTGGTGATATGGATTGGAAATTACTGGCTGTTGCTGGGATTAGGCGTAATATTTGACATGTATGTAACAGAAAAAGTGAACTGGACATTCTGGAAAAAGCGTCATGGCAAGAACAACGCATTTATTGAATGGCTTGATGCCCTGATCTTTGCAGTAATTGCTGTGACCCTTATCAATATTTTTCTCTTTCAGAACTATCGTATTCCAACTCCATCGATGGAGAAATCTCTTCTGGTAGGTGACCATTTATTTGTAAGCAAGCTTGCCTATGGACCAAGGATGCCAAATACACCTATAGCATTTCCTTTTACACAGCATACCCTGCCTCTGACCAATAGCAAATCATGGTCAAATCTGGTTATCTGGCCATATAAGCGACTTGCAGGCGGGGGTGAGGTCAGGAACAATGATCCCATAGTTTTCAACTTTCCTGCCGGCGATACAGTTGTTGTTGATGAGCAGGTCACGAGCTATTATGAGATTGTAAGGAGGACAGCGCGTGACCTTAAAAGCAGGGATAGCTATTCAGGATCATTGCCAAAAAATGATAGTTATTACATCAGGCAGGCAAGAAAAGAAATTCTGGATCAGCATGAAATTGTATACAGGCCTGTTGACAGAAGGGATAATTATGTGAAAAGATGCATTGGTATACCGGGCGATACAGTAACTATCATATCAGGAGTTGTTTACATTAACGGGATTCAGGTTGAAGATAATTCCACACTGCAAACTACATATGTGGTCAGAACGAACGGAACTACAATAAATCCTAAAGCTTTTGAGAGACTATCTATCTCAAAGGCAGATCAATCAATGATTTCAGGAGCTGCTTATCTTCTTCCTCTTACAAGTGCAAATGCTGAAACTATATCAAAGTTCACCAATGTATCAGAAGTATCTCCTGTGATGGCAAGGAGCGGAGAATATGCCCCGCATATTTTTCCTCATAATTCAGCCTACAGGTGGAATGAAGACAATTATGGTCCGTTGTGGCTCCCTGCAAAAGGTTCGGTAGTTCAGCTTGATACTTCGAACCTGTGCATCTATGAAAGGATCATTGATGTATATGAGGAAAATGATCTTCGTGTTGACGGAGGCATAATATATATTAACGGATCCCCTGCAAGCAGCTACACCTTCAAAATGGGGTATTACTGGATGATGGGAGATAACCGGCATAATTCGGCAGACTCACGATACTGGGGATTTGTTCCGGAAGATCACATTGTCGGAAAACCAAAGTTTATCTGGCTGTCGATTGACAAGGAAGCCGAGGGTATACGGAGGATCAGGTGGAACAGAATGTTTATGAAGGTAAGGTAGAAAAAAGTAGGGACATGCCATGGCATGTCCCTACCGGCATAATTCTAAACTATTTTACTTTCTCAACAATTGCCTTGAAAGCATCAGGGTGGTTCATTGCCAGGTCAGCAAGTGTCTTCCTGTTCAGTGTTATTCCCTTCTTATCAAGTTTTCCGATAAATTCCGAGTAACTCATATCAAACTGGCGGACTCCTGCATTTATCCTCTGGATCCATAATGACCTGAACTGGCCTTTCTTCTTCTTCCTGTCGCGGTATGCATACCCTAACCCTTTATCGAGGGTATTCTTGGCAACTGTTATTACATTTTTTCTGGAACCGAAATTTCCTCTTGTCTGGCTAAGAACCTTTTTTCTTCTGGCTCTTGATGCGACTGCATTTACTGATCTTGGCATAACTCATCGTTTTTGAATGTCAGCGTCCCGAACCATCGGGATCTTAAAGCTGAACAATCTGTTAATACTGGTTTTAATTAAAAATCAAGGTGTTAAACAATTATTTCATTGCAAGCAACAGCTTAACGTTTTTAAGGTCTGTTTTGTGAACCTGTCCGTCATAAGTAAGATTTCTCTTACGTTTTGTGGATTTTTTTGTCAGGATGTGGCTTTTGAAAGCATGTTTTCGCTTGATCTTTCCTGTACCGGTGAGAGAAAATCTCTTCTTTGCACCGGGATTTGTTTTCATCTTTGGCATTGTTTATATCAAAATATATTAAAAAACTACTTTTTCTTCTTTGGTGAAAAGGATACAATCATTCGTTTTCCCTCAAGCTTGGGTAACTGGTCAGGTTTGCCATATTCTTCAAGGTCGTTGGCAAATCGAAGTAACAGAACTTCCCCCTGTTCCTTGAATAAAATGGACCGGCCTTTAAAGAACACGTATGCTCTGACTTTGGCTCCATCCTCAAGGAACCTCATCGCATGTTTGAGCTTGAAATTATAGTCGTGATCATCAGTATTGGGTCCGAACCTGATCTCTTTTACCACAACTTTGGATGTTTTTGCTTTAATCTCTTTCTGCTTTTTCTTTTGCTGATACAGAAATTTCTGATAGTCAACAATTTTGCATACCGGAGGTTCTGCATTCGGAGAAATTTCCACAAGATCGAGTTCGAGATTATCTGCAAGTCGAAGAGCATCCTGAATGCTCATAACCTGTGCTTCTATTTCCTCTCCAACTACTCTGACCACTTTTGCAGTGATCCTTTGATTGATTTTGTGAGCCGGTTGAGTAATCCTCGCCGGGCTTCGCCTTATTGGTAAAGCTATAGTTTGTTCCTCCTATCTTTTGTTAATACTAGTTGCCTTAAATGGCTATCTCTTTTTTTATTTCTTCATGTATAAAACTGATAAATTCATCAATTTTCATGCTTCCTTTATCACCTTCACCCTGCTTACGGACAGCTATTGTTCCGTTTTCTGCTTCTTTTTCACCTATCACAAGAAGGTAGGGAATCCTCTTTAATTCATTATCCCTGATCTTCTTACCTATTTTTTCGCTTCTTTCGTCAATAAGAGTGCAAATATCGGAATTATTTAGAATTTCCAAAACTTTTCCTGCATAATCATTGAATTTTTCACTTATGGGAAGTATTACTGCTTTTTCGGGGGCAAGCCAGAGAGGGAATTTTCCCGCAGTATTTTCAATAAGTACTGCTACAAATCTTTCCATCGATCCGAAGATTGTCCGGTGAATCATAACCGGTCTGTGCTTCTGGTTATCGCTGCCATTGTATGTAAGGTCAAACCTCTCCGGGAGATTATAGTCAACCTGTATAGTCCCGAGCTGCCATTTCCTTCCGATTGCGTCTTTTACCATGAAATCGAGTTTCGGACCATAGAAAGCAGCTTCACCTGTAACAACTTTTGTCTGCAGATTCATTTCTGCTGCAGCTTCAATTATATCACGCTCGGCTTTCTCCCAGTTCTCGTCGGAACCTATGTATTTCTCCTTGTTTTCCGGATCGCGCAGCGACACCTGGGCTGTGAAGTCGTTGAAATTGAGTATGCGGAACACATAAAGTATCAGATCAATAATACTCTTAAACTCATCTCTGAGCTGATCGTGCCTGCAAAAGTGATGTGCATCATCCTGTGTAAAACTTCTTACTCTTGTAAGGCCATGAAGCTCACCGCTTTGTTCATATCTGTAAACAGTGCCAAATTCTGCCATTCTCAGCGGCAGATCCTTGTAGGAATGGGGTGTAGCATTGTAGATCTCACAGTGGTGCGGACAATTCATCGGTTTAAGCATGAACTGTTCTCCCTCCTGGGGTGTGGATATTGCCTGAAATGAATCAGCTCCATACTTCTCAAAGTGACCGGATGTCTTGTATAGATTGACATTTCCGATGTGAGGAGTTGTAACAATCTTATATCCTCTTTTTCTGAGTACTCCTGTAAGGAAGGTGATAAGGTTCTGCCTTATGTCCGATCCTTTGGGGAGCCATAAAGGAAGTCCCATTCCAACCTTTGGTGAAAATGTAAAAAGTTCAAGCTCTTTGCCAATACGTCTGTGGTCCCTTCTTTTTGCCTCCTCAAGGAAAACAAGGTAATCGTCAAGCAGTTTTTGCCTGGGGAATGTGATCCCATAGATCCTGGTGAGCATTTTCCTGTTCTCGTTGCCGCGCCAGTATGCACCTGCAACACTCAGAAGTTTAATTGCTTTCAAAGGCTCTGTTGAAGGAAGATGCGGACCTCTGCAAAGGTCAGTGAAATTGCCCTGGGTATATAGAGTAATAGTGCCATCTTCAAGTTCACTTATCAGCTCAGTTTTATACTCATCACCTTTCTTTGTAAAAAGATCAATTGCTTCCTTTTTACTTATATCTCTCCTGTTGTATGTAAGATTCCTGGCTGCCAGTTCCTTCATCCGGGTTTCAACAGTAACAAGGTCGGCCTCGGTAATGACTTTACCATCACCCGGATCAACATCATAATAAAATCCGTTCTCAATAGCAGGTCCTATTCCGAATTTTATTCCGGGGTATAACGATTCAAGTGCCTCAGCCATAAGGTGTGCCGATGAGTGCCAGAAGGCATGTTTCCCTTCTTCATCATCCCATTTGTGAAGCATTAATGTGGAATCGGTGTTTATAGGCCGCATCAGGTCCCATAACTCTCCGTTGACAGTTGCAGAATAAATCTCTTTGGCGAGCCTTGGACTTATCTGTTCAGCTATCTCCATACTGTTAATCCCATTGTCATATTCCCTTGCTGAACCATCGGGAAACGTTATCTTTATCATTCTGATTTAATACTTTAAATTGGAGTGCAAAGATAATGATAATTTTTATATTTGCAGGAGCTATCCGGACATGCAAAAATGAACCATAAGCAGATAGAGTGTGTTATGTAAAAATGGCACACAATTTGACATTCTTTTTGAAATTACTAATTCCACTTATATGAAAAAGATATTGTATCTCGTACTTCTTCTTCCTGTAGTTCTGTTCTCATGTACCAAAGATCCCGAGGCCGGTTTCTTCATTGAACTGGACAAACCCAAGATTGGACAGGAGATTTTTTTTCACAATACTTCTCAGAATGCTGAGACATTTGAGTGGGATTTCGGAGATGGCTACATGTCAACTGAAAAACATCCGGTATATAGATATAGTTTAACCGGAAACTACGATGTTACACTGACATCTTTTAATAAAAAGGGAGTGGCCGATAAAGCACTTCTTACAATTAATGTCGTTGAACCCAGCCTGCTTGTCGTTGAAGTGCTGGAATACTGGGAGGAGGATCCTGTAGAAGATGCCAGTGTGATACTCTACAAATCACTGGATGACTGGAATAATCAGAAGAATAAGATTATAGAGGGTTTTACTGACGGAGACGGGATAGTTGTATTTTCCGATCTCGATCCTATTGTTCATTTTGTTGATGTATGGGCAGAGAACCATGATAACTATCTGTTGAAAGAGGAGGATGTGGCATTTATTATGACTCAGCCGATTGTTCCTGATAAAATTCAGTGGTTTGTTGCATGGGTCGACGTTGCTGATCATGGAAAAGGCACTGCAAGAGGAGCCCGGCCAATGGTGATCAAAAAGCTTGAAAGGAAGATTGCCGGCAAATCATACCCCGGAACATATAAGGGTCCGAAGGATTATGATTATCTGCTGAATAAAAGCGTGAAGAAGAAATAAATTTTTATGTAGGGCCATGCCATGGCATGGCCCTACATTATACTAATGATAATATCGTAGGGACACGCCATGGCGTGTCCCTACAGTTTAAATGGTATTCTGGAAAATAATCAATTATGTTTTAATACCCGGTCTAACTCATCTTTTATAATTTTCTTCCATACTGCGTAGCCATCAGCATTAAGGTGAAGAAGATCATCGCGGAAGAATTCATTTATTGGCTTCCCATCCTCGTCCAGAAATGCGAGATCAGTTTTGATGAAATAGAGGTTCTTGCTATTGTCACAGTACTCCTTAATAAGGTTATTGGCTTTCTGAATTTCAGGCCATACTTTCCAACGCGATGATGTTGGTGTAATAGCAATCCAGAAGACCGGGGTTTCCGGTTGGTTTTTTCTGATGGTTTTAATTACACTTTTATAAAGGGTCAATACCTCCTCAGGGCTTTTATCCTTTTCTGATCCGACTATGTCGTTGGCTATAAATATTGCAATTGCACTACATTTATGCGGATCAAATATCCGGTCAGCATATACTGCAAAATCACTTAATTTGGCTCCGCCATAACCTCTCTGGATGACAGGATAAGGAGCCATATCCTCTTTTAGGGCTGACCATAATCTTATGCTTGAGCTTCCGGCGAACATAACCGACTCTGCCGGATATCTCTCCTTATTGTCAAGTTGTTCAAATTTTTGAATCTCAGTCTCCCATGCCTTTACTTCAGGCAGGTATTGATATTGCCTTAAAGGAGAACAGGAAATTATTATCAGAGAAGCCAGAATGAATATAGACCTGCGCATACTGTTTGAATTTATATCAGGACTTAAAAGTACATTAATAATAGTTTCGAAACATTTTTTTTTACTATACTTACAACCGATAAAAAAAGAAATTTTATTACCAGTTACTCATGAACGAACCAAATAATAAAGGAAGAGATCATTTTTCAAGCAGGTTTGCAGTTATTGCTGCAGTAGCCGGATCTGCAATTGGCCTGGGAAATATATGGCGGTTTCCATATGTAGCAGGTGAAAATGGAGGTGGTGCATTCCTTATTATTTACCTGCTTTTTGTATTAGCAATTGGCATACCTGTTATGACATCTGAGTTTATAATCGGCCGGGCAGGTCAGAAAAATCCCTATGGTTCATTCAGAAAGCTGGCTCCCGGTAAACCATGGTATCTGATTGGTCTAATGGGTGTTGCAGCAGCATTTATGATACTTGCTTTCTATACGACTGTTTCAGGGTGGACTCTTGAATATTTCTATCAGACACTTACCGGAAGCCTTGCAGGTAAAAGTGATTCTGAACTTACAATGATGTTCGATGATTTCCTCATGGGTTCATTCCGGCCTGTTATCTGGTTCATTGTTTTTATGGGATTTACGGCATTTATCATTTTGTCAGGAGTCAAAAAAGGTATAGAAAGATATACCAAAATGCTTATGCCTGTTTTGTTTTTACTCCTTATTGCCTTATGTATCAGATCGGTTACTCTTGATGGAGCAGGAGAGGGACTGAGTTTTCTTTTTTCTCCCGATTTCAGCAAGATAACCCCAAAGGTGATTCTTGAGGCTCTTGGTCAGGCATTCTTTTCACTGAGCATAGGTATGGGAACCCTTATAACTTATGGTTCCTATATCAGCAAGAGTGAAGACCTGGGCTTCTCTGCCTTATCAGTCGGTATTGCCGATACATTGGTAGCTGTTATTGCCGGAGTAGCTATCTTTCCGGCTGTTTTTGCCCTTGGAGGATCACCTGCATCAGGTACCGGTTTGGTGTTTATTGTATTACCTGGTGTATTTCAGAAAATGCCTTTTGGTGAAATATTTCAGCTGCTTTTCTTTTTGCTTCTCTCTGTAGCGGCACTGACGTCCACTATATCAGTTCTTGAAGTAATTGTAGCTTACCTTGTTGAGGAGCTCAGTATGACAAGAAAAAAGGCAACAATTGCTGCTACATTAATGGTCTCAGTTCTTGGAATTGTTACAGTACTTTCAATGGGAAGCCTTAGAAGTTTTCTTATTTTCGGGAAAAATATTTTCGGATTGCTTGAGTTTCTTACCTCAAATGTCATGCTTCCACTTGGAGGTTTATTCATTGTAATTTTTATCGGATGGTTTTTCAGCCCTCAGTTGACTAAAGCGGAACTTACAAATGAAGGCAGACTTAAAGCAGGTTATTTCCCGGTTTATATGTTCATTGTCAGGTTTGTGGCTCCTCTGGCAATAGCAATGGTATTCCTGTACAGTCTTGGTATTATCAGGTTTTAATCAGGAGAAAAGGTGTTTACTCAGTTGTCTGAGGGCATCGATCTTATTTGAAGTATCTATTAGAAGTGAGAGGCTGTAGGGGCTTCCTCCGTATGAGATCATTTTAAGCGGGATGGTATTGAGTGCTTCAAATATCTCAGGTGCAGATCCAGTCCTTTCTGTGCGGAAATCACCAACTATGCAGATAATTGACTGGTTTTGTTCGAGCTCAACCGTTCCCAGTTCGCTTAATTCTTTGATTATTTCATTGATAAACTGAGAGTTGTCTATAGTAATAGATACAGATACCTCCGAAGTTGTGATCATATCGATTGGTGTTTTATGCGCTTCGAATATTTCAAATACCTTCCTGAGAAATCCATACGCCATCAACATCCTGTCGGAATGAATCCTTAACACCGATATACCATCCTTTGCAGCTACAGCTTTATAATCCTCAAACTTGCATTCAGCTGTAATAAGGGTACCGGCATCCTCCGGATCCATGGTATTCTTAAGCCTTACAGGTATATTCTTTTCACGGGCCGGATTTACGCTTGAAGGATGCAGTATCTTGGCCCCGAAATATGCCAGCTCGGCTGCTTCGTCAAATGACAATTCACGTATGACTTTAGTATTTTCAACAAACCTCGGGTCGTTATTATGAAATCCGTTTATATCGGTCCAGATCTGGATCTCAGATGCATTCAGGGCAGCACCAATAATCGATGCAGTGAAGTCGCTGCCCCCTCTTTTCAGGTTATCTGTTTCTCCTTGTGCATTTCTGCATATGAATCCCTGAGTAATAATAATATTATCCTTCGGACATTTTCTTAGTTCCCTTTTCAGGTTCTCTTCAATATAATATGAATCCGGCTCTCCGTCCTTATCTATTCGCATGTATGATAAAGCAGGTAACAATCCCGCCCTGATATTCATTTCCTGCAAGAGCATATGAAACAATGAAGTCGATAACAGTTCTCCCTGAGCCAGGATGGCTTTTTCCTGAAGTCTGGTGAATGCTTTGAGAGTAAAACTCCTGATATATTCAAAATGTGAATCAATGAGTTCATGACCTGATTTCCTGAATTTTTCCGTAGAATATAGCTCGTCAACCACCTTATGATATTTAGCCATAAGCTGATCATTTTTAAGGGATGCTTCATTGCTCTTGTCTGCATAAAGCAGATCAGCTATTTCAACAAGGCTGTTTGTTGTTCCTGACATTGCAGACAGGACAACTATCTTTTTTTCGTCATCATTGATTAAAGGTATCAGAGCTCTCATCCTGGCGGGATTACCGACTGATGTTCCTCCGAATTTCATTATTTTCATATATCTGACATTTCCTATTGTTAAATCAAGGGATCAAAAGTATACTTTTAATTAATATGGAATCAATCGTCAGCATTTTTTTTCTGAACAATCTGTTATATTCAATTTTTTCTTTATTTTTGCACCCGCCGTGAACAGGATTTGTATCCCGGATTAGCCCAGATGGCGAAATTGGTAGACGCGCTAGTTTCAGGGACTAGTGTCAGTAATGATGTGCAGGTTCGAGTCCTGTTCTGGGCACAAAAAACGGTGTAACGGCGTAACGGCCCAAGGGCATAACGGCGTGAAAGCAAAAAGTTCTTTAATATATTACAATTATTTTAAGGTATCAGGCAATAGAGCCTTTGCGCCCTTGCGCCTTTGAGCCTTTGAGCCGCCTTTCCGCCCAGATGGTGAAATTGGTAGACACGCCAGCTTGAGGGGCTGGTGCTCGCAAGGGTGTGCAAGTTCGAGTCTTGTTCTGGGCACAAAAAACCAGACTGCTTTCTCAGTCTGGTTTTTTATTTTTGCCAACTGCCAACTGCCAGCCCTGAGCCTGCCGAAGGGCCAACTATTCTGTTATTGAATCGTAAATAGCCTGTAAGATGGATCCTCTGATGCTCAGATCCGAAATGAGATTATTGTTCCTGGTAGGATAGACCCTGTTGGAGAAGAATACATAAGACACTTCCTTTTCAGGATCGACCCATACGAAGGTTCCGGTATATCCTGAGTGACCAAAGCTTGCCGGAGAAGCTCCCGGTGAAGGATAGGATCGGTCAGGGGAAAGCTGTGAATTATTCAGCATGGGCTTGTCAAATCCCAGTCCCCTGCGGTTATTGTTATCAGGAAACTGGACCCTGGTATATTCTTCCAGAACACTTTTGGAAATAAGCTGTTCTCCGCCATAATTTCCCATTCTTCTGTATAACTCCATAAGTTTCATCAGATCGTTTGAAGTGGCAAATAATCCGGCATGACCCGAAATGCCGCCGAGCATTCCTGCCATCTCATCATGAACAGTCCCTCTTAGCTGCTGTTTACGAAAGAGTGAATCATACTCCGTAGGTATTATTCTGTTTATCGGGTACTTATTGTAGGGGTTGAAAGTCAGATCGGATGCTCCGATCTTTTTATATATGTTTGATGTAACATATTCATTCCATTTCTGTCCGGTTATATTTTCGATTATTCCCGGGGTAATAATGAATGTAAGATCAGAATATGTATATTTTTTTTCACCAAGTTTGCTCCTCTTTATTTTTCTCCACATCTTCTTCTTATAATTTTTGTGAAGAAATACACTATTGGCAACCGTTACAGGATACTTTTTACTGTAAGTATTACTGCAAGTGGCTCTTTTGTAACTTCCGTCCTCCCTTGTAGTGTATCTGTAAAAAGGGATGAATGGAGTCAATCCTGACTGATGTGTAAAGATGTCCCTCATTAAAAGATCACCTTTATCCGATCTTTTAAAATATGGAAGATAATTGCCAAGTGTCTGATCAGGTGAAAACTTTTCCTCGGAATCCAGAAGCATAAAAGCTGGCAATGAGGTTGATATTTTTGATACCGATGCCAGGTCAAAAAGGTCATCCTCCTTTACCAGGGTCCTGCCGTCATAATCCTGATAGCCATATGCTTTGTGAAATACCACTATTCCCTTTCTTGCCACCATTACCACACAACCGGGGAATGCTTTTGCATCCAGACCGGCATTTGCAATGGAGTCGATCCTGTGTTCAAGAATTTCTGAAGAGATACCGGCATTCTCAGGTAATCCGTATTGGAGTCTGAGATTACCGGGTGTTATTAATCCAAAATCAGATTTCCATTTCTCATTGATGGTAACCGGAAGAGCCCCTTTTGCACCTATTCCTCCGAAAATAAGTTGTGCTGAAAGTTCTTCAGCATCTCTGTTTTCCTGATAGGCCAGTATAAGGCCATCAGCTTTTTCCAGGGCATCTATTTTACCTATCCCGTAGGGATTTCCAAACCAGGTGATTACACTTTTTTTGCTTTCAATCAGTTTGTTAAGAAATGATATCAGCTCAGGGGTGATGCCGAAGTCTCTGTTCGGTCTCTGGTCAAGACCAAATACTCCGGCCAGGACAATATCATAACCTGCAAGTTTTTTCAAAAGACCGGAAGTTGCTGTACTATCTGAGGGATTAATAATAAAATGGTCCGACCTGGTGTATTTACCTGCCTGTACCTGGAATGTAGATACCGATGTCCTGTTAATTGCCAGAGTGGCTATTTTTAAATTCTCAAGATTTTTCAGAGGTATAATATTCTGGTTATTGGTCAGTACTGTAAGCGCACTGGCGTAAAGATTCCTTATTAGTGCACGTGATGATGCCGGTGATAATTCTTCATCAATATTCTCAGCTTTAACTGTGCCATATTCCGAGAGTCCTGACCAGTATTTAATAGCAAGGATCTTCCTGCACTTAAGTGATATTTCGTCAGGTGTGATCTTATTTAATCTGATATAATTTTTTGTCTCGTTTATGGCAGCCTCAACATCCGGTACAAATTCGATCACGTCATTCCCTGCCTGAAGGGCTTTTGCATCTGCTTCACCCGGCTTGAAATATTTTGTGACACCCTTCATGTTCATGGCGTCGGTAATGATAAGTCCCTTAAATCCAAGCTGTTTAACCAGGAGGTCTTTAATGATTACGGAAGAAAGTGTAGACGGAAGACCTGAGCTTGTATCGAGTGACGGGAGATTGAGATGTGCAGTCATAATGCTTCCGGTACCTTCATTTATCAGCCTTTTAAACGGATAGATCTCAATGCTGTCGAGTCTTGATCTTGTATGCGAAATCTTTGGAAGATCTTCATGAGAATCCACATCCGTATCACCATGCCCGGGGAAATGTTTGGCAGATGCAAGAATACCATTGTCCTGCATTCCATTCATGTAGCTGATGGCCTTTGCTGCGACCTTTTCCCTCTGTTCGCCGAATGAGCGGTAATTTATAACCGGATTGCGGGGATTGATGTTAATGTCAGCCACCGGAGCAAGATTAATCTGCATGCCTAACCTTTTGAACTGCGAGGCGACGGCACTTCCAAACTGGTATATCAGCGAATCATTCCTGATTGCCCCGAGGGTCATCTGGTAAGGATACTTTTCAACATCGTTCAGCCTCATTCCAACTCCCCATTCAGCATCCATGGAAATCAGCAGAGGCACTTTGCTGATACTCTGATAGTAATTGGTCAGTTCCGCCTGTTTGGCAGCTGTCCCCTGGAAAAAAATAATACCACCTACCCCGTATTTCCTTATTATGTCACTAACCTCAACTTCATGCGATATATCCCTGTTCGACCAGGCTGCAATCCATATCGTTTGTGCTATTTGCTGGTCAATCGTCAGCCTGCTTAATACTGAATCAACCCATGGGTGATTTAAATACTTCAGGAAGGGAGGATCTGTTGATTGTGACCTAAGTTCCGATGACGATACAAATAAAGTTAATAATACTGCAATTAAAACCGGGTAATTCCTTGAAGCCATAACAGATTTAATTAAAAGTGAATCAATTCCGCTGCCAAATGTAATAAATATTTCTTCCTAAAAAGTTCAAAAAAAACATTCATAGATGCTTATTCCATACATTTGTTAATAAACATTAATAAGGAAATTTTCAGTCTTGTCCTGAATGAAATTGCTTTCATCTTATTTGGAAATTATTACATTTGCCGATACACCTGAAATTTATTATTATTAAAAATCCATTTATGCAAAAGATCAATGAATTTCTAATAATGCTCGATGGCTATATCGGAGGTCATCCATGGTTTGTGATCCTTCTGCTTGGAACCGGTGTTTTTTTCACGATATACCTTAGATTTCCGCAGTTCAGATATTTCAGGCATGCACTCGATGTGGTTAAAGGAAAATTCGATCACCATCTTGATGTGGGAGATACTTCTCATTTTCAGGCACTCTCAACAGCTCTTTCAGGTACTGTCGGAACGGGTAATATTGCAGGTGTGGCTCTGGCAATTCATCTTGGAGGACCGGCTGCTCTTTTCTGGATGCTTGTAACTGCAGCTATCGGAATGTGCACCAAAATGGTCGAAGTTGCCATATCTCACAAGTACAGGGACCTGCTGCCAGACGGAACCATTTCAGGAGGTCCGATGTATTACATGAAAAAAAGACTGAACATAACAACCAAAAGCGGAAAAGTGATTAAGACCGGGGCTGTTATCGGGGCGTTCTTTGCTGCAGCTACAGTGCTCTCCTCATTTGGTACAGGCAGTTTACCCCAGATAAACAGTATCTCAAATTCAGTTTTTGCAACTTTCGGAATAAAGCATATTATTACAGGAGCAATACTTTCTGTCCTTCTCGGATTAATAATTATTGGCGGAATAAAAAGAATTGCCCGTGTAACCGAGAAACTCGTACCGGGAATGGCAATATTTTACTTTATAGGAGCCATCTTTGTTATAGGTACCAATTATCAGAATATTATTCCATCGGTGATATCTCTTTTTTCAACAGTTTTTACCGGCACAGCAGCAACAGGAGGCTTTATGGGTGCTTCCATTGCTTTCGCAATCAACAGGGGAGTGAACAGAGGACTCTTTTCCAATGAATCGGGCCAGGGTTCGGCTCCAATTGCCCATTCAGCTGCAAGAGCACCGGAACCTGTTTCAGAAGGAATGGTGGCCATTCTCGAACCTTTTATTGATACAATAATAATATGTACACTCACAGGACTCGTAATACTCTCTTCAGGTGCCTGGACAGAAAAAGTCAATAACCAGTTTCAGGGTGCTGACATGATATTTCTGGGTCAGAAGTACGATGAGAACAAACCATCCGAGAACCAAATACTTGTGGATATTATCAGAAATAATAAGTCAATACCACTTTTTAACGGGAGTCTTGAAATAGCTGATGGCAAAATGCTTAATCCCATATCTTTAATCTGCTCCCGGTCTGTGGCTGAAGACTTTACATTCTTTGATGGCAAGAACTCCTATACAGGAAAGATAAATGTTGTGAATGGAAAGTGGCAACCTGCATCCTCATCAATAACAGTATCAGGTAAATCGCTTATTCACAGCGCACAGCTGACAACTGAAGCTTTTACCCGTAGTATTCTGGGTAACTGGGGAAAATATATTGTATCAATCGGGTTGCTGCTCTTTGCATTTTCCACTGCAATATCCTGGTCCTATTATGGCGACAGGGCTCTGACTTACCTTATAGGTCCTAAATATATAATCTACTACAGACTGATCTTTGTAACGGCATTTTTTATTGCCTCTTTTACAGACACAACAATAATCTGGTCACTCTCTTATATAACTATTGCCTTAATGACTGTACCTAACCTGATAGGATTGTGGATACTGAGAAAGGAGATCAAAATGACTATAGCAGAGTACTGGTCAGGCTTCGCAGCTAAATATCCTCAGGACAGGATGTCAAAAAAGTATTTGCGTGATGGCAGACTTTAAGACATTTCAAACTGATCATATCCGAAGCAGACAGGCTGGTAAGATGATTTAGGTTAAATTGTTATTTTTACCCATAGTTAACAGAGTGTGTTTATGGCAAAAACTACCGGAAGATTAGTATCTCTTGATATCTTCAGAGGCCTGACAATTGCATTTATGATCATCGTAAATACGCCGGGGAGCTGGGAATATGTATATGCTCCCCTGCGACATGCAAAATGGCACGGATGTACACCTACTGATCTTGTTTTTCCCTTTTTTCTCTTCATTGTAGGTGTATCAACATTCTACTCCCTCAAAAAATATGGCAATGAATTTAACAGTGGCTCCTTTATAAGAATACTGAGACGTATGCTCCTTATTTTTGCTGTCGGATTGTTCCTTGCTGTCTTTCCACGGTTTGTCAGGGACTATTCAACTCTAAGGATACTTGGCGTACTTCAGAGGATTGCGCTTGCATACGGGATAGGAGCTATAATATGCCTTACGGTACGACGTGATTTCTTATGGATAATAACTGCAGTAATACTGTTGGGATACTGGGGATTACTGGCGTTTTTCGGAGGAGCAGATCCTTACAGTCTTGAATCAAATATTGTATCTGAGATTGATATTGCGGTGCTGGGTACCAACCACATGTACAGGGGCTATGGATTACCTTTTGAACCGGAAGGCCTTTTAAGTACTGTTCCTGCTGTGGCAACTGTAATTATCGGCTATTTCACGGGTGAAATGATCAGTAAAAATCCGGAAGGAGGAAGAACAGTTGTTAAACTCCTGTTATTAGGAGCCGCTTCTGCCGGTCTTGGTTACCTGTGGGGTATATTTTTCCCGATAAACAAGCCTCTGTGGACAAGTTCTTATGTTCTGTTTACAGCCGGCCTGGCAATGGTTTTATTAGCTCTTATCTATCTCCTGGCTGATGTTATCAGGTTTCAGAAATGGGGCGCTTTCTGCCTGGTGTTTGGTACAAATGCGATATTTGCATACACCCTGGCAGGTATCTGGTCCAGGACTATGCTTAACATTAAACTGACTTCAGGAACTGACCAGGTAACCCTTTATCAGTGGATATATCAGAAGATATTTGTTCCTGTAGCCGGAAATATGAATGGCAGTTTATTATTTGCAATCACACAGGTACTTATTGTATGGGCTGTTGTTCTGATCCTTTACAGGAAGAAGATCTTTATTAAATTATAGTAAGACAAAAGACAAAAGACAAAAGACAAAAGACAAAAGACAAAAGACAAAAGACAAAAGACAAAAGACAAAAGACAAAAGACAAAAGACAAAAGACAAAAGACAAAAGACAAAAGACAAAAGACAAAAGACAAAAGACAAAAGACAAAAGACAAAAGATAAAAGTAAATCTATGAATGTAATTGATATAGTAGCTTTAGGTTATAAGAAATATTTCGGGGTAAAGGAGATTCAGATCACCGCACTGCCTCAGTCAGGATCTGACAGAAAATATTTCCGGATAAATGATGGTAATAAAAGTATAATCGGGGCTTATAATGCCAATGCCGAAGAAAATGATGCATTTATAGGATTTACGAGTCACTTCCTGTCAAAAGGGCTCCCTGTGCCTGAGGTTTATGGAAGCATTCCGGAACAGTATGTTTATTTCCTTCGCGACCTGGGAGATACAAATTTATATACCTGGCTGCAGGAATACGGCTTTACATCTGAAGCGGAAGCTCTTTATAGAAAAGTTCTCGACAGGCTCATAAGTTTTCAGATGGATGGTATAAATGGGTTGAATCTGGATCTCTGCTATCCTCACAGAAGTTTTGACCGGCAGTCGATGATGTGGGATATGAATTATTTCAAGTACATGCTGTTAAAGCTTTTAGCTGCTCCATTCAATGAAAGGAGACTTGAAAATGATTTTAATACTATGGCAGATTTTCTCCTTGAAACTGGTCAGGACTATTTCCTGTATCGCGATTTCCAGTCGGCAAATGTTATGGTTGTTGATGGGGTACCGTGGTTTATTGATTATCAGGGAGGTAGGAAAGGAGCACCGCAATATGACGTAGCTTCATTGCTCTATGATGCCAAGGCTCATATCCCGGACGTGGTTCGAAAGCGGTTACTTGATTATCATGTGAAAAATTTCTGTGCTGTTTCAGGCGAGAAAAATGAAGAATTCAGAGGTTATTATGCCGGTTTCAGCATGATAAGGCTTATGCAGGCTCTCGGAGCATTCGGTTTCAGGGGGTTATACGAGAAAAAGCCCACTTTTACAGGCAGTATAGTACCTGCTGTTGAGCTTCTTAACCAGATTATTGATTCGCGAAGCCTGCCGATTGAACTGCCGGAATTATTCCTGGCTGTAAAGGGTATTCCGGGTACTGAAGTATATAGAGAACTGGAAAGAGGAATAGATACCAAATAATAGACTACAAGACCGCAAGACCGCAAGACCGCAAGTCCGCAAGACAATTAGACTATGAAAGCAATGATCTTCGCTGCCGGAATGGGCAAACGACTTGGCAAGCTGACAGAGACAATTCCAAAGGCGCTTGTTGATGTTAATGGGAAAACGGTACTTCAACGTGCAGTCGAAAGATGCTCCTACCATGGCTTTGATGATATTGTTATTAATGTTCACCATTTTGCAGATATGGTGGAAGAGGAAGTCAACAGGCTGAACAGAATGGGATTCAGAATATCAATATCCGATGAAAGAGAAAAGCTACTCGAGAATGGAGGAGGTCTGTATAAAGCAAAATGGTTTTTTGACAAAAATCCTTTTCTTCTTTATAATGTTGATATAATCTCCGATCTCGATCTGTCAGCACTCTACAGGCTGCATGTTCAGAAAAAGGGACTGGCAACACTTGCTGTCAGGAATCGTCCGGGTAAAAGATATATTATGATTGACAGGGAAGACCGGCTGAGAGGTTGGAAGAATATTGAAACAGGAGAGGAAATACTTGCAGGTGTAGCTTCTTCCGAAGATTTATCGGTGATTGCATTTTCAAGTATGCATATAGTTGAACCGGAGATATTTAATTATATGAAGGAGGGAAAATATTCCATGATTGACCTTTACCTGGAGCTTGCTGCAGATCATGAAATCTTTACCCTTAAACACAATGAAGGTTACTGGGTGGATGTTGGTACACCGGAAAGCCTTGAACGGGTTAGAAAACTTCTGTCGTAAGCTTCCCATGACCGGAAATGCTTTTGTCCCTGAGCCCTGAGCCCTGAGCCCTGAGCCCTGCGCCCTGAGCCCTGCGCCGTCCCTACACTTTCCAGAATGTTCTTGTGAACAGGACAAATACTGTCATAATTTCCACCCTTCCCATGATCATCAACAGACTCAGAATCAGCTTTGTTAAATAAGGAATATGTGCGTAGTTGTTCATAGGCCCGATGCTTCCCAATCCTGGTCCGATGTTACCCATTGATGACACAACAGCAGATGCAGATGTCACTACATCGGGTCCGGTCAGAACGACGAGAAGAGTCCCTGCAACAAATGTGAACAGGTAGAGCACAATATAAGACATAACTGAAATATTGATTTTTTCACTGATCAGTTTGCCATTGAATATTATGCCGGATAAGGCATTAGGGTGATTCAGTTTGATGAAAGCGTTTTTAATATTTTTAATAACTATCAGGTGTCTTGCCATTTTTATGCCTCCACTGGTCGACCCGGTACTTCCTCCGGCAAACATGAGGAGAAAAATAAGCATAATAGCTGTTGAAGGCCATAATAAATAATCATACGAGGCAAAACCTGTGCAGGTAAGTATTGAAATGACCTGGAAAAAGCCAATACGGAATGATTCCTCGAGGGGCCTGTCCGAATTAATATGCAGGATCATTGTTGCAAGGGAACCAGCAATTAATGCAATGGCTATATAAAACCACAATTCCTCATTTTTTCGGACTTTATTAAAATTTCGTTTAAAAATATAATAGTATACAACCTGACTGACTCCAGCAAGGAACATAAATATCATTACAATATACTGGCTGTATTCTGAATATCTAACTATGCTTGTGTTTTTGGTTGAGAATCCTCCGGTTGCTACTGTACCAAAAGAATGACAAACGCTTTCGAATAAAGTCATTTCACCCATATACAGCAGGATTACCTCTGCCAGAGTAAGTCCCAGGTAAATAAACAGTATTCTGTATCCGATTGATTTTGTCTTCGGATGTATTTTCTCTTTAAGTGATGATTCAAGACTGAACAGCTGATATCCCGTTATTTTCATGGATGGCAGGATAATTATTACCAGAAGTATAATGCCTATTCCTCCAAGCCAGTGTGTCAGACTTCTCCAGAAAAGTATTGAATAAGGCAGTATTTCCACATCTATAAAAATTGTCGCACCTGTTGTGGTAAATCCCGAGCTGGATTCAAAGAATGCATCAATGAATCCTGTAATAGTACCACTCAGAATGTAAGGTAACGTTCCCAGTATTGTGAAAATCAGCCAGGATAATGTAACCGCCAGATACCCGTCTCTGTTACTGAATTTGTCGAAGCCGGTATCCCCTGTAATGAACCTCAGAATCGCTGCAAGGAGGAATGAAATAGCTGCTGACCAGATAAAAGGATCAGGAGATTCCTCATATATGATTGCTACAGGCAGACAGAATAGAAATGTAACCGTTTCCAGAAACAGAATAGTACTTAAAATTCTTAAAATCAATAACGGGTTGATAAGTTTCATAAAGATCTTCCGGAGAATTCAAGGGTACAAATATAAACAGAATTAGTTTCCTGCATCTCAATATTCAGTGAAGAGATTTTCCTGTTCCTGATGATGGATGATAATAAAATGGTCATTTTAAAATCTTATATTTGGGTCTGCTTTGTTTGGGATAATTAAGATAAGCATGCGGTAATGATTATCTAAATTTTCAGAACATTAGATTTACATTAAACAAAGAAGATATGGGAAAAGTATTGGTAATAGGCGCTGGCGGCGTAGGTACGGTTGTGGTTCATAAAATGGCCTCCCTGCCTGAAGTATTCAGCGACATAATGCTTGCAAGCAGAACAAAATCAAAGTGCGATGCAATCGCTGCAAAAATAGGGCAGGAGAGAATACGGACTGCTCAGGTAGATGCAGACAATGTTCCTCAGCTTGTTAAACTAATAAAATCATTTAATCCTGATATTGTTGTGAATGTAGCATTGCCTTACCAGGACCTGCACATTATGGATGCCTGCCTCGAGACAGGCGTTGCATATCTTGATACGGCTAATTATGAGCCTCTCGAAGAGGCGAAATTTGAGTACAGCTGGCAATGGGCCTATCGGGAAAAATACAGGAAGGCCGGGTTGACAGCAATACTGGGCTGTGGATTTGACCCGGGCGTAACTTCAATCTTTACAGCCTATGCTGCCAAACATCATTTCGATGAGCTGCATTATCTTGACATAGTTGATTGCAACGCCGGAGACCATGGGAAACCTTTTGCTACAAACTTCAATCCGGAAATCAACATCAGGGAGGTAACCCAGAAGGGAAAATACTGGGAAAACGGTAAGTGGGTCCTTACAAAACCACATGAGATACATAAGCCGCTCAACTATCCCGGAATCGGACCAAAGGAGTCTTATGTGATTTATCATGAGGAACTTGAATCACTTGTAAAAAATTTTCCAACTCTCAAAAGAGCCAGGTTCTGGATGACATTCGGACAGGAGTACCTGACACATCTCAGGGTTATACAGAATATTGGAATGGCAGGTATTGAGCCGATCATGTTTGAAGGAAGGGAAATAATTCCAATACAGTTTCTTAAAGCGGTGCTACCCGACCCGGGTGAGCTTGGCGAAAATTATACCGGACAAACATCAATTGGCTGCCGGATAAAAGGCATTAAAAACGGAAATGAAAAAACATACTATATATATAATAACTGCAGCCACGAGGCAGCATATGCAGAAACCGGAACACAGGGTGTAAGTTATACTACCGGAGTTCCGGCTGCAATAGGAGCCATGATGTACTTAAAAGGCATTTGGAAGAATCCCGGTGTTTTCAATGTTGAGGAGTTTGATCCTGATCCTTTTATGGCAGAACTCAACCGCCTGGGATTGCCATGGGTGGAGCTTCACGATGTCGATCTCGAACTATAGCAGGGGTGCTTTGTACCGGTTTTTGGTTCCCTTCCTTGGAGGGGCCAGGGGTGGGTTAAAAATAAACTAGTAAAATTGTGATTGATTACTCAAAGAATCCATCACCTTGTTATGTGATAGATGAAGAACGGTTCCGTAAGAACCTGTCACTCATAAGGAAAGTATCAGATGAATCCGGCGCCGAGATTATTCTGGCATTCAAGGGATTTGCAATGTGGGGGATTTTTCCCATACTTAAGGAATATATATCGGGAGCAGCTGCAAGTTCTGCTGATGAAGCCAGATTGTGTTATGAAGAGATAGGTTCTCCCGCTCATACTTATTCACCTGTTTTTAAGGATTCTGATTTTGATTCTATCCTTAAATTCAGCTCACATGTAACTTTCAATTCGTTAAATCAGTATAATAAATATTCGAATATTTTGAATAAATATTCGAAAAAAATTTCAGCCGGATTGAGGATCAATCCGGAGTTCTCAGAGGTAAGTCATGGATTATACAATCCCTGCAGCTCCGGATCACGGCTGGGCGTCACAGCTGCTGATATTGGCAATGATTTACCTGAAGGTATTGAAGGATTTCATTTTCATGTACTTTTTGAATCTGACTCTTATGCACTGGAAAAGGTCCTCGGCATAGTTGAAAACAAATTTGGCAGATACTTCAGTAAGATCAGATGGATCAATATGGGAGGGGGGCATCTGATGACAAGAAATGATTACGATGTTGATCATCTCATCACTATCCTCAGAAAATTCAGGAAAAAGACAGGTCTGCATCTTATTCTTGAACCAGGCAGTGCTTTTGCATGGGAAACAGGAGAGTTGGTTTCAACTGTTGAAGATATTGTCGAAAATCAGGGAATAAGGACGGCAATAATGGATATCTCTTTTACCGCACATATGCCCGACTGCCTGGAGATGCCATATAAACCAAAAATTATTGGAGCCACAGAGCCAATAAAAGGTATGCCAACCTACAGGATAGGAGGTAATTCCTGCCTGTCGGGTGATGTAATGGGAGAGTGGTCATTTGAAAAGGAATTAAAACCGGGAGATAAGATTGTTTTCCTTGATATGATACACTATACCATGGTGAAAACAACAACATTCAATGGAGTTCACCATCCTTCAATAGGTATATGGACAACTGATAACAAGTTCAGGCTTATCAGGGAGTTTGGATATGAAGACTATAAGAACAGGTTATCTTAAAGAATTAGTCGGAAGTCGGAAGTCGGGAGTCGGGAGTCCGAAGTCCGAAGTAATAGTCTTGCTTCCGTCTTCTGTCTTCCGTCTTCCGTCTTCCGTCCTTTCTATTATCTCCGGTTTATCGTAATATCGGTCACGAGCATCTTATCCGAAAGCAGGACAGCATTTACAATTTTTTCTGCTACCGGAGCAGGATCCATAAATGCAGTTAAATCACGCACCTGGCCAGGCATATTCCAGAAATCTGTCCTCATTCCGCCCGGGTAAACGGCAATAATGTTCCGTTTTGTACCTTTAAGTTCTGTTCTCAGCGCTTCGGTGAATCCTCTGGCACCCCACTTGGCTGCACAATAAATAGTTTCATCAGCTCTTCCTACCAGTGCTGATGTAGACATTATATTCACTATTGTAAGTTCTTCTTCTTTTGGCGTTAATCTCAGTATTTCAGAAGTAAGCAGGATCATCCCCTTCACATTTGCCTCAAATACCTTGTCGACCATCGATGATGTAAGTGAATCTGCTTTTACGAAAAGTCCCATTCCCGCATTATTAAAGAGATACTCTGCGGAGAGTTGATTCCTTACAAGGTGGTCTCCAAGCTTCTTAATGTCACATTCATTTCCTATGTTGCAGATTATTGCCTCCGGGTGAATATCAGATACAATTTCTTTGAGCTTTACCAGGGCACAGTCAAGTTTCTCCTTATTTCTGCCAAGGATCACTATATTTTTACCTGACCTTACAAGAAGCGATGCTATTTCAAAACCCAGACCGCTTGCACCACCGCTGATGATTGATATTTTCTTCATTATGCTTTCAATTTTTATCAAATATATTTATAAAAGCCATAGTAACCAATGTTATTAATTAACTGACTACTGCATCAGGGTCAACGCACGAAGAAATTAAAAATTGACAGACTATTAACAAATCAGGAGGGCTTTTTAACGGTTATTTTAGATAGAAATAATTTTTAT
>Ga0154431_1053_pt1 | contig 36546 bp, 30 predicted proteins | sample RifGroC2_FD_115935 | JGI IMG/M metagenome (GOLD analysis project Ga0154431, IMG submission 115935) | Bacteroidetes bacterium GWC2_40_22 | reverse complement strand
GTGAGAGCGAGAGCGAGAGCAATCGCGAGCACTCCCGTCTCTTTTTCTGTACTCTCGCACTCACACTCACACTTTTTTCATCCCCCCTCTCCTATTCTCCGATTCCCCCCTTCTTCTTTGTGGCACCGTCTGACTTCCTGAAATACTCCGGAAGGTTCACCAATCTTCAGGTAAGATAGTTCGTCTTTCAAAAGGCCAGTTTTATAAACCTGAAATTTCAAACACAATCCAGATCGGCACTAACATCGACAGGAAACCGATGAAAAGGAGTAAAGAGGAAATTAGTTATAGTTCATAAAGAAAGCCATTGGCAATAACCAATGGCTTTCTAAAATATTAATGCTTTATGAAATTTATAAAATAAATTTAATTCATCCGAAGCTATTGAGAGTGCTTTGTTTCATATAAATATTTAAAATCCCCCAACATTCAGACGACCTCCGGTAGAACATTTTCCGGAAAGAGATGAAGTGGCTATAACGCTGCCGAGAATGCCACTTTTAATTTGAGAGGCTGTGGCTCCGTTATGCGTCGAAGCATATAATGCAGCGGCTCCTGTTACATGAGGTGTTGCCATTGATGTCCCGCTATAGCTTCCATAACCTGATACAATTTTCCCCTTCGACGATTTGGGCAGACATGAATAAATCCCTGATCCCGGGGCACCCAGATCAACTTTAGTAGCTGCATAATTTGAAAAGCTCGAAAGTGTGCCGGTATTTGTGATAGATGCTACAGCAATAATATTTGCATTCGGATATCCGGAGGGATATGAAGTAGATGTTTCAGTATCGGCACCATTATTACCTGCAGCAGCTATAAATAGAATTCCTGCATTGTTTGCTCTTTCAATAGCATCCTGCAATGCCTGGGAAAATCCCCCTCCACCCCATGAGTTATTTGTTGCCACCAGGTTAATTCCATGACGGGTTTTCAGGTCGGTGAAATAATCAACTGCCTTTATTGCATTTGCGGTAGTCCCTCCTCTTTTGCCAAGGAATTTGGCATTCATCAACTTGACGGTCCAGCACACGCCTGCGACCCCTTTTGAATTACCTCCAACAGCACCGATTGTTCCTGCAACATGTGTTCCGTGATCATCGGATGTACCGTCAAAAACCGTGTTGTTATTCCCGTCAAAATCCCATCCATAAACATCATCAATGTATCCGTTGCCATCGTTATCCACGCCATCCCCGGCAATTTCTCCGGGATTTTTGCCTGCATTACCGGCAAGATCCTCATGAGTGTACATATAGCCTTCATCAATTATCCCGATCCAGACAGTGCTTGATCCTGTATGCCCTGCTGCCCAGGCTTCTCCGGCCTGACTGCCATACTGATTTGCGGGAGAAGTAGCATCTCCGTACATTCCCCACAATGATCCGTTGGTATAATAGGGATCGTTGGAGGTAGCATCAACGGTATAGATCCAGTTGGGTTCCGCAAATTCTATTTCAGCAGAACCTTTAATCCGGCTCAGAGCATCCAATGCGGCGAGTGGTGTCTTTACCAGTGTGATCCCTTCATTGTCACCGGAATTTTTCATGGCATGTGTAAGGATCTTTTCAACAACAGTACCGTTTACACGGCTGAGAGCGACTGTTCGAGCCGCTGTTGAGGTTCCTTCTTTGAATTTCACCAGGATTTCATTAGCAACAAATTTGTGGCCGTCTTTAGAAACAGTTACGGCATCTGCGTTTGTTAAATTGTCTGCAGTAATTGAATCTGTCATTTCAAGATCTTTTGAACAACCTGAAAAGAGGATGACGATTAATACAATTAGAGAAACATAAATCTTCAGAACGGGCATGATTTTATTTTTTTTCATAAGATTACGTTTTAAGGTCTCTATCAAACTTCTGCCAAATTTACAGTTTTTACAGAAATTATATTATACTCAAGAAATTATTTATTGTCAAACATTAAATATCACAAAAATGTATATCATATTTATCATAAAAAGATAAATTTATCACTTTAATGCTTATTCTGCACCCAAACCGTAAAAAATGTTGCCTTTTGGTTCCCTTGCACCAGGTATTTTGCTGCCAATTCTTACATTTGTTTATATGCTCTATTTTGGCGCATTTTCCCTTAATAAAGGCGTACCAAAAATGAGCGAGAGTGAGAGTGAGAGCGAGTGAGCTTGAACTTGAGCTCTCGATCTTTTTTCCTCACTCTCACACTCACACTCACACTTTTTTCATCCCCCCCTCTCCTATTCTCCGATTCCCCCCTTCTTCTTTGTGGCACCGTCTGACTTCCTGTAATACTCGAGGAGGTTCCCAGGCATCAGCAAATCTTACCCGATGTCAATCTTATATTTAAGAATTGAGATTTCATATGACATTTAAGCTGGTTGATTACAATGAAAAAATGTTCTATTTGAATTTTCCGGTGAGATCAATCATAATGAACAAATTAAAAATTGTTATCTTTGAATTATGATTACAAAAAATTACATATTATTAAAACTTAAAGAGTTAAAGCCAACTCTCAAGAAGGAATTTGCTGTCAGTGAAATAGGTCTGTTCGGATCCTTTTCTGATGGAACCTTTTCTGAAGAGAGTGATATAGATTTACTTGTAGAACTGGAAAGACCAATTGGATGGAAATTCTTTTCCCTTGAACTTTACCTTGAGAAGGTTTTCAATCGCAAAGTAGATCTTGTCACTAAAAGTGCTTTGAAAGAACCAATTAAGAATAAAATACTTAATCAAGTCAATTACGTATAACTTGAAGAAAGAGGATCGGACTTATAAAATGTATCTTGAAGGCCTGCTGCTGGCGATGGATAGGATCGCTGAATATATAGAAGGTCTTTCATTTGCAGATTTCCAAAAAGATTATAAAACAGCTGATGCCGTAATAAGAAATTTTGAAATAATCGGAGAAGCCGCCAGGAATATACCTCAGGAAGTTAAAGAAAAATATCACGAAGTTCCGTGGGATGAAATGTATTTACTTAGAAATAAAGTGTCTCATGAATATTTTGGAATAGATTATGAAATTATATGGGATATCGCCTCTAATTATTTGCCTGACAATAGAAAACAGATGGAGGATATACTATCTTTTTTGAATAAGAAGACCATTTAACTGGTTGCAACTTTTATCCGCCTGCCCGACATCCGGCGGGTTCGGGGTACTGAAAAAGAGTGAGAGTGAGAGTGAGAGCGAGTACTCTCATCTCTTTTTCCTCAATACTCACTCTCACACTCACACTTAACTTTCTAATCAGTGAGAGCGAGTGAGCTCGAACTTGAGCTCCAGCTTTTAACTCAGGGTCTGAACAATGTAGAATAAAAGATTTGTACATTTGCAGGAAAGAGTTGAATATGACAACTAAAGATTTTATAATATCTACAATTCAGACTAACCGTCAGACGCTTAACAGCCTGGGAATACGAAATGTTGGTCTTTTTGGTTCATATTCAAGGGATGAGCAGTCAGATAAGAGTGATATTGATATCCTGATTGATTTTAAACCTGAGATGGAAAACTTTGATAACTTCATGGCTGTCTGCGATATATTTGAACAGCTTTTTAAAAATGAGAAAGTTGAAATTGTTACAGTAAATGGACTAAGCCCTTATATTGGTCCCAAGATACTTAACGAAGTGGTATATGTCTAAGGAACCGGTTGAATATCTGAAACATATTCGGTGATGAGAGTTTATATATTCTTTCTATCACTAGTAAAGGTATTACCAAAGAAGAATTCCTGAATGATGAAACTCTAAAGAGAGATGCTGTCAGAAGTTTGGAAATAATTGGGGAAGCTACCAGGAAGATACCTGCTGATTTCAAAATAAAATGGAATAACGTTAAATGGAAAGAAATGGCAGGGATGAGAAACAGGCTGATTCATGATTATATGGGAGTAAATTACTCAATTGCATGGGATGTGTTAAAAAATAAGATCCCTGAATTATGTGAACAGGTTGTTGAAGTCATTGAAAATTCAAAATGAATTACCTATACTTCAAAAGATCTCCAATCTGGTTGCAACTTTTATCCACCTGCCCGCCAACCGGCGGGTCAGGGCACTAAAACAGAGTGAGATCAGGATCACCGGTAGGCTATATCCATAATTTCAAAAACAACATCCCCACTGTCTCGCTTTAAAGTAATCTTGTCTCCGACTTTTTTATTTATCATTGCTTTGGCTAAAGGTGATATAAATGAGATCTTACCTTTGGCAATATTTGCCTCATCAACACCTACTATCTGAAAAATCTGAATATCACCATACACTTTATTTTTCAGGGTAACCATTGCACCGAACCATATTTCGTTTTGAGACTGCTCCTTCAGATCAACAACTCTGGCCCCGGCAATTCTGTTGTTCAACAATTGTAATTTTGCATTAATATGGTTCAGGGCAATTCGCTTCTCATTTTCGTTGGTACTGGCAAGGTTGTCTTTTTCATTGATCAGCATCTCCTTTTCAGCCAATAGCTGCTCCATTCCGGTCAGGGTAACAAAGTTTGTTACCCCCTCTGGCAAATATGCCCTTTGCGGCACCATCGGTACTTCTTCCTGATCTTCTTCTTTGACAAATCCTCTGCTCATAGCTTATGGTCTGGACCGCTAAATTACTATATTCTCAAATGTTTACAGGAAGGATCATAATTAAAGCATCTGATTGAAATTTTTATTTGCATTTGTTCGTGAAAATTGCAGGTTTATATGTATCTATATGCATAATTTTGAAATATGCGGTTTTATCGGTCTTTTTGGATTAAACATGTATTAAATTATACTCCGATGAAAAATATGATCCTATTCTTCTTCTTATTTCCCGGTGTGTTATGTATGGCACAGGGTCAGACCAAAAGCCCTTCTGAAAATGTGGTGATAACATCCAAAAAAAATAATACCCGGGTACGAACAAATGAAAATGGGGAATTGCTGATAAATGTATCCACGAAGGATTTCCTTAAAATTAAAGCCAATGGCATGGTCCGCTATAGTGATTTTGGTGCCAGGGGCGATGGCAAAACCGATGATATAGAAGCCATCGCTGCGACCCATGCGTTTGCCAATCAGCAAGGTCTTCCTGTGAAAGCCGATGAGGGGGCCATATACTACATTGGCGGAAAGAGCCGTACTGCAGTCATCCGTACCGATACTGATTTCTGCACGGCTGCCTTTATCATTGACGATTCCGACGTCCAAAACCGCAATTCACATGTTTTCCTGGTTAGTTCCAGCCTTAAACCTTTCAGACCAGAAGGGATATCTTCTTTAAAGAGGAACCAGGAGAAAATTGACATCTCCCTGCCCGGAACCTGCATTGTAACCGTCACCAATTCCCATGTCAAACGATATGTCCGGTTTGGGCCGAACCAGAATAACGGATCCCCGCAGACGGATATCTTTATCGTTTACAAAGACGTCAAGGTGGATATGGACGCTCCGGTTATCTGGGATTTCGACCAGATAACGGACATCAAATCCCTTCCCATTGATGAGAAAACGCTGACCATCACCGGAGGACGTTTCACCACCATTGCCAACAGTGCCGAATCGAAGTACACCTACTACAGCAGGGGCATCGCTATCAGGCGTTCAAATGTACTTGTGAATGGGTTGGAACACCGCATCACCGGTGAAGGAGACCATGGAGCACCTTATGGCGGATTCATCAATATCAGCGATTGCGCCTACGTGACGGTCCGGAATACCATCCTGACCGGACACAAAACGTACCAGACAATTGGTTCGGCAGGAGTCACGGTCTCCATGGGAAGCTACGACATCTCCATCAACCGGGCTCTTAATGTGTCATTCCTGAACTGCAGCCAGACGAATGACATCAATGACACCGGATACTGGGGGATCCTGGGATCCAATTATTGCAAGAATCTTGTTTATGACAATTGCACCTTATCCCGGTTCGATGCCCACATGGGGGTTGCAAATGCCACCATCCGCAACTCCACCCTGGGACACCAGGGAATAAATGCCATTGGCAGCGGAACCTTTACTGTGGAGAATTCCACCATCTATGGAAGGAATCTTATCAATCTGCGCTCCGACTACGGCAGTACATGGCAGGGAGAACTCCTAATCCGCAACTGCATTTTCGTACCTGCAGGCGGCAGAACGACAAGTGTCAGCCTGATCGGCGGATCCTATTCCGGGCAGCATGATTTCGGCTACACCTGTTATATGCCGGAACGGATCACAATCGAAAACCTCCATGTCGACGACTCCAAACAACCGGATGACTACAAGGGTCCCGCCATATTTGCAGATTTCAATCCGGAAATGACCAACGATTCCTATGTAGAGAAGTTTCCCTATATCAGAACCAGGGAAGTCATTCTCAGGAACGTGACTTTTGCCAGCGATAAGATCCTGAGGGTCAGTTACAACCCGTTCATGTTCAAAGATGTGATGGTAAAGGCTTGGTAGTGTATCTGCAATAGCCGGACACCCTGACCACATCTGGCCGGTATTTGCAATTATCACAAATATTTTAACAACAAGCACTTTCCCGGCCCAGGAAGGTCAAAAGACTCTGACAAAGAGTAGCCAATGACACTGGTTTTCCCATAATATAGCTATTTTATTGATTTAATGAACCCTCAGATGAGCTGACTCGAATATATTAGATAATAAGTGGTCCGTAAACTGATTGCAACTTTTGTCCGTTCGGGGTACTGAAAAAAGAGTAAGAATGAGTGTGAGAGCAAACACAATCGTGATGTTTTCCTCGCTCCCTCTTTTTCAATAGTTGCCTTATATCAAAGCCTGGGAGGAGGATGGAAGCAAAACATAAATGTGTGTGTGTTTAACCGCAATTTTAAAGGCTGACATATTCCTGTCAGATGAATTGAAAAGGAATATTAAGAAAAAGACATATCTCCGGTACTATCAAATCCTGGTGGTATCCTTTCAAAAAACTGCTCCTCTAATTGTTTTATAATAAATTGCTTTGAACATTCTTCATAATAAAATGTTTATTTAGTCTATATTAATTCATATTAAAATTATTAAAAAGTCAACCGGTTCTAATAATTGGATATTTAAAACAACATGTAAAATAATGACGATAATAGAGTATAACCCTTTTAATAAAAATTACCATGAGAAAAGTAAGTATGTTTAAACAAATTCAATTCGTTGTTTTTGTTGTTCTCTTATTCACAGCTGGATCCTGCAAAAAAGAGGAAGATCCTGATGTTATTTTTAAGGCAACAATTAATGGTACCAGCGAAGTCCCTGCCAATGCCTCTGCAGCAACAGGAACAGCAACCCTGACTTACAATAAGGACACAAAAATATTTAATATTGTCGTAGATTTCAGTGGCATTACGGCAACAGCCGCCCATATACATAAAGCTGCTGCAGGTGTTTCTGGAGGCGCCGTATTTGGGTTTTCCCCACCGGTAACATCACCTGTCAATTACACGTCTGTTGCTTTAGATGCAACACAGGAGGCAGATCTATATGCAAATATGTATTATGTCAATATTCATTCAACAGCGTTTCCTGGAGGAGAAATAAGGGGTCAGCTTATCAAACAATAGATTTTTTTTATAACTCGAAATAACCTGGGAAACAGCCTTTGAATCAAGTGGGGTTTTCTCGATGGCGAGCATAAAGCCTGGTTTATTATGGAAGTCGACAGGAAGGACGAAGTCTGAATTGGCTGTTTTCAACTTTCATCTGGTTTTCAATATTGCTGAACTTATCCCTGAAGAACTTTTTACCATAATATGTGAGAAAAAACATATTTATAATATTGAGCTTAACTTTTTTTATTCTGTACTCATGTAAAAAAGAGACTGATACAGATCTGACAGGAGTTCCTCAATTGAATACAAAAACCATTTTAACAGGATATGAGATCATCTGGGGAATGGATTTCCTTCCCAATGGCGATCTGATCTTTGGTGAGAAGCGAGGAAAACTATACAGAAAAAACAATGAGACCATTACAGAGATAACCGGTTTTCCGGAAGTCCTTTCTTCCGGACAGGGTGGATTACTTGATATCAGGGTACACCCTGATTATTCATTAAATGGCTGGATCTATGCATGCTATGCAGCATCAAATCCTGCCGGAGGTGGCCAGCTGAAACTTATACGTTTTAATATCACCAATGATCAGGTTCAGAATACAGAAAATATCTTTACTACCAATGGATCAAATAAATGGTATGGTCATTATGGAAGCCGGATCGTTTTTGATATGGCAAAATATCTTTATCTGAGTATAGGGGAAGGTGGAGTTGGATCTTATGGCGGACCCAATACAAACAATACTAATGCACAGGACCCGGCTTCTTCATGGGGAAAGATCCACAGATTGAGGGACGATGGCAGTATACCGGAAGACAATCCGGTTATTCCCGGAAATTCCGGACCTGCATCCATTTATACATATGGACACAGGAATCCTCAGGGATTAACGATGCATCCTGAAACAGGTGAAATCTGGGAGACTGAACACGGTCCCAGAGGAGGTGATGAAGTCAATATCATTGTAAAGGGATCAAACTACGGGTGGCCGACTTATTCCATTGGCGTCAATTACGACGGCACAACTATTTCATCTGGTCACAGTGCAATAGGTATTGAAGCTCCTATCTATACATGGACCCCATCAATCGCTACTTGCGGAATAGCATTTATTACCCATAACAAGTTCAAATCGTGGAAGGGCAACCTTCTGGTGAGTGGACTTGTATCCCAAAAGCTCCTCAGATGTGTGGTGAATGGTGATAAAATTGTTGAAAAAGATGTTTTATTAAGTAATTCAGGCAGAGTAAGAACTGTTATTCAGGCTCCAGATGGATCAATATATGTATCAATTGAAAATCCGGGGAGGATCATTCAGATTCTACCGGAGTAAAACATCAGAAAGTACTTAAACCAACTGTATCTTTGATCATTGAGTTACTAAAACAGAACCTCTGCCATAATATATGTAATCATTACATAAGAAGGTTGGCATAAAATCAGAATCAATATTCAGTGTCTTACCGAAAATGTTAATACAATTCATGCAGGTGAATAACTCATGTATGTTGTGCTCCTGTAATTAACTTATTAACTTTGTACCCAAAACGCAAAATGGCTAACTCAACCAGAAGAAAATTCCTGAAATCTGCAGCTGCTATTGCCGGCTCATCAACCCTGGCCGGGTTAACAGGCTGTTTCACAAAACCCGAAAAGAAGTCAGGTGTATCCGATACGCTGATACATCCTCTTAATGGCATTAAGAGGGAGAATATTAAAATAACTGATATCAGGGTAATACTCCTCTCCTACCAGTTAAAACCGGAGGAGCTGTGGGCTGACGGAGATGAAAACAGCATAATATGGCAAACCTCCTCGGTAATCATTGAAGTTTTTACTGATGCCGGTATTACTGGTATTGGAGGAGCAAGCCGTTATAACGGACCTGAAGAAATGAAGGCATACACTGAAAAAGTTATCAAACCAATTCTAATCGGTAAAAATCCTTTCGACGTGGAGATCCTGACAGGGGGTATTGCCGGAGGAGGAGCCAGAGGAGCGTGGGCAGGTGTTGATATTGCTCTCTGGGATATTATCGGAAAAGCGAAGGGATTGCCTCTTTATAAAATATTAGCTCCGGATACTGAACCGCAAACACATCTCAGAGTATATGCAAGCGGAGGCGAATTCACATGGAGGAAAGATTCCCTGTTCACCGACATCGGACCGGAAAGTCATATAAAGCAGGCTCTTGATCATAAAAAGGAAGGATATACGGCTTTTAAGTTCAGAATGGGAGGAGGGTTTGGCAAACTTGGCATTACAATGAAGGATTACATCCCACATTTGTATAAGTTAAGAGAGGCAGTGGGACCTGATTTTGATCTCATCCAGGAAGCAAATACCCGCTGGTCTGTGGAACAGTGCCTGGAGATATGTCCTGTTCTCGAAGAACTCAAATTCCTTTGGTTCGAGGAACCAACAAAAAGAGTTATAGATGATTACCTTAAGATTAAACAAGCCCTTCCGACTGTTAAGCTATCTGGTGGTGAGAATCGCAATAACAGATACCAACTGGCAGAATGGGTTGATAGTGGCGCATATGATATTATCCAGTCAGGCTGTGATGACGCAGGAATGACAGAAAACTGGTATATAGCAAGGATGGCTCACACCAGAGGAAGACTTTTTACCGGCCATAACTGGCAGGATGGCCTGATAACAATAGCAAATGCCCATTTACTGGCAGCTATCCCTAACAGGTTTTTACTTGAAACGAATATGACTCCCAATCCGTTGAAAGAAGGACTGTTCAAAGAAAAACTCGCTGTAAAGAACGGATACCTCGATATCCCGGACAAACCAGGTTTGGGAGTGGAACTTATTGAAGGTCTTGCTGAACAGTATCCGTATATTCCCGGATACTGGAATAAGCCTGATCCCGGGATGCCAAAATAATATATTCTTAAAAGCAGGGTGCATCTCTTTTTCAAGTGTTTGCTGACGTACTCTCAGCAAGTCTCTCAAGTTCTACTTTTGTTATTTTTTCACCATATGGAAAACGTGAAGCAAGGCATGCATATAACTGTTTGGTGGCAGTCGGGAGATTCAATATTTTGGAGAAATGACGGATATCGCTTTTCGTAAAACCTGTGCCAGCGGAGAAACTATACCTTTTTCCTGTTTTGCTTTCATTCCTGTTTGAGGTTATACTTTGGTACCAGGTTTAGTCTCGTCTTTCAGTCGCAGCATTCCCGCGTTGATGGCGACGACCACCGTGCTGACGGACATCAGTGCCGCACCAATGGCAGGAGTGAGCAGTATGTGCCAGGAATAAAGTACTCCGGCGGCCAAGGGCAATGCCACAATATTATAACCTGTTGCCCAGATCAGGTTTTGAATCATTTTGCGATATGTAGCCTTTCCAAACAGAATAAGGTTCACAATATCCTTTGGATTACTGTTTACAAGAACAATGCCTGCTGTTTCTGCTGCAATATCACTTCCTGATCCTACAGCAATGCCCACATCGGCCTGTGCCAGTGCCGGTGCATCATTTACGCCATCGCCCGTCATGGCTACAAATTGGCCCTTGCTTTGAAGTTCTTTTATCTTTTCTAATTTCTGATCGGGTAATACTTCGGCTATAAAACTATCCAAACCCAAAGTGTCACTGACACTTTTTGCTACCGTACTGTTATCACCGGTTAGCAATATTGATTTGATATGGTTTCCTTTTAAAGTTTTAACAGCTTCGGCTGATTCCGGTCGTATCTCATCAGACAAAGCAATATAACCTGCCAGTTCATTATTGATTATTACAAATACAACCGTTTCAGTATCATTGGCTGTGAACTCATCGGGAACTGAAATCTTTTTTTCTTTCAAATAACCGGGACTGACAACCAGTACCTTTTTACCTTCTACTGTGGCTTCAATACCTTTCCCGGTGATGGCTTTAAAGTTTTTTGCTGACGGAACATCGATAGATAAATCTTTTGCTTTTAGAAGAATACCAGTTGCAATTGGATGCTCTGATTCCTGTTCCAACGCAGATGCTATTCGAATGACTTCATTTTCAGTAATTTCACTTTTAAGGGGAACAATTTTTGATACTTCAAATTTCCCTACAGTAAGTGTACCCGTTTTATCAAATACGATTGTTGTGATTTTTCTTGCATTTTCAAATGCTGATCTGTTCTTGATCAGCAATCCGTTTTTAGCCGATAATGCTGTAGATTTTGCCACCACCAAAGGTACCGCCAATCCTAGAGCATGAGGACAGCAGATAACTATTACCGTAACCATTCTTTCCATGGCAAAGGCTAAAGTTTGCCCTGTTAAAAACCAAAATAAAAATGTTGAAATACCTGCAACAATTGCGATTATGGTTAACCATTTTGCAGCCGTGTCTGCCAGCAACTGGGTTTTAGATTTTGATTTTTGTGCATCATCAACCAACTTTACTAATTGTGAGATGTAAGAATCTTTTGAGGCATGAGATACGGTCACTTTAATCGATCCATTACCATTAATTGAACCTGCAATTACTTTTTGATCTTTTATTTTCTGAACAGGCTTTGATTCTCCGGTAATCATAGATTCATTCAGGTAGCTTTCCCCTTCTAAGATTATTCCATCTGCTGCAACTTTTTCACCTGGTTTTACAAGAATTATATCGTTCTCTTTCAGGGTATCAGTCTTTACATCATGCACCATATCAGGCATTACCATGTGCGCATTGGCTGGCATCAACTGTACCAACAACTCTAATTCTTTTGAAGCCCCTGCAATTGATTTCATTTCGATCCAATGTCCCAAAAGCATGATGAGGATTAGCGTTGCCAGTTCCCAGAAAAAATCCATACCCTCCAGGCCAAAAACAACGGCAACGCTGTAGATATATGCTGCCGTTATGGCGAAGCCAATTAAAAACATCATACCGGGAGTCTTTGTTCTTATTTCAGTAACCAATCCTTTAAAGAAGGGCCAGCCACCGTAAAAAAATACCACTGATGATAATGCAAGTAAAATATACTCAGAACCTGTAAACTCCCAATCGACACCAATAAATTTCTGTATCATGGCTGATAACAGAATGATGGGAATACATAGGATAAGAACCAGGAAAAACCTCTTTTTAAAATCAGCAATCATCATGGTATGATGATTATGCCCTTCCATGCCCATTGACGGGTTGTCTCCATGTTTCATGGAGCCGTGGTCCATTTCTGAATGATACGCTATTGCCTTTATTGCAGGTGCTTCGTGTTTTTGTGAATGTTCCAATTTAAAATATTTAACAAAGATTAATCAAGTTTGTCAATTACAATTTTTCATTTTGGTTGAATCCTTTTTAGTCACTGTTGAGTCGTTCATATTATGCATATTATGCATATTTTTCATTCCGTCATTTTTGGTGTCTGTTTTTTCCACGAGTGTCATACCACATTTTGGACATTTGCCAGGTTTGTCCATCAGTACTTCAGGATGCATAGTACAAGTATATTTTTTTACAGCCTGTTGCTCTGTGCTATTTTTCTTTGTTGTTGTTGTTTGTGCATTCACCTGATTTAAAAAAGATGTGAATAGAAACGCTAAAAGAAGCGCATTTGAAAAATTGATAATTTTTTTCATAACTTTTTAAATTTAATGTTTAACAAAATAAAATAATCATATAGCTAAATTTTTATATCTGCAAAGTCGCAAAATCGCAAAGCATTAATTATAAATGGTTTGTTACCGAAGATTTGGTTGTGTAATACATTGATTATTTGTAATTTTTAAAAGTTCAATGTCTCACGTGTTTCACCGCAAGTAAGCATTGATTCTCCATAATAAGGATTACGGATATCTTGGGTTTCGCTCAACCAGTAAGCACCCTTCCCATCATCCATCATGGGGCAAAACTGATAATAAACCGTTTTTCCCATTAAACCAAAAGTCTTTACTGCCTTGTAGAACTGGGCACTGAGAGTGGAAAATGCAATTCGTTGGTCTTCTATCTTATCAGAGGAGGCAATTAGTTTAATCTGATTGTCTAGGTTACCTGATATATCCATCCATAGCATGTGGGCATCGCCGGTAAGCAATTTCATATCTACTTTCGTAAGGGATTGCTGAACCTCCTTCGCCGCCTGTTTTACATTTTTTATATCGCTTTGAACGAAAGCATTTTTTAGTACAATATACTTGTCACAAACGGAATTAATTTGCATTGTAAAATCCATGCTTACATTCATTTTTCCCGGCATTCCTGTGGTTTCCTTATTTTCAGCATCCATATTCGCTTTGGTTTTTTCCACGGACATATCCATTCCGGGCATGCTTTGCGTATTGTCAGGTTTTGGATCGCCAGGCATTACCATTCCAGGCATCGAGGATGTTTTTCCACCACGGGGATTCATCATGCTCGGTTTCCCTGTAAGTTGCGCTGCAGCATCTATGCTGAATGTACCATTGGTAACAATTTCTTCACCCTCCATTAATCCGCCCAATATAACATAGCTGTTGCTCAAAGCTGGTCCCAGTGTTATTTCCCTCATTACAAAACTGGGTTCTTCTGTCGCAGGTATTTTAATATAAACAACTGACCTTGTTCCTGTCCACAATACAGATGATTGAGGTATAACCAGGCTGCTCCCGAAGGTTGCCAGGCGTGCATTCATCAGGCCGGTTGCAAACATTTCAGGTTTAAGAGTATTGCCGGGATTGGGAATTTCAAGACGTACTCTTGCCACACGGGTTTGCGGATTGATGACAGGATCTATGAAAGTTACTGTGCCTTTATATTTCTTCCCGGGTTGTGACTGCAAAGTAAAAGAGATATTATTCCCCTTCCTGATCCATGGCAGATCGCTCTCATAGGCATCAAACATGGCCCATACATTCGAAAGATCTGCAATTTCATATAGTGGAGTTCCAAGAGATACATAATCACCAACAGTCACCCGTTTATTGATTACAATCCCCGAAACAGTGGCATTCACGTCAAAAACCGAATTAATAATTCCGCTATTCTCGATATCTGCAATCTGACTGTCAGTAAATTTCCATTGATGTAATTTTTCCCTTGAAGCTTCAAGAATCCCGGGTTGCATATCTTTCATTTTTTTTGCTTCGAGGAGTTCTTTCTGCGCTGTGACCAATTCCGGGGAATAAATTTGGGCAATTGTTTGCCCAACCTTAACCTCTTCTCCTGTAAAATTCACAAGGAGCTTTTCAATTCGACCCGGAACATGTGCGGGTTGGGTTTGGATCAAACGCTCGTCTGCCTGTATCTTGCCGTATAAACGAACCTCCTTCACGGGTTTCTCGCGCGAAACTATACTTGTTTGCACCTCAGCCAGCTTAATACCTGCTTCTGTCATAACTATAGCAGCCGCATTTACAGGTGTTGAATTTTGTACGAGAGGAATGAGTTCCATTGCGCAAATAGGGCATTTCCCCGGATGATCCATTCTTATCTGTGGATGCATTGCGCAGGTCCATATAGTCTCCTTGCTTTCCTGTAGAGTTGGTTCCTGAGTTGTTTTTTTATCGTGCGAGCTGTGAAAAATCAGCCCGCCCAGGATGAAGCCTGCAAGAACAAGTGCTGCCCCCAGGGTATATTTATTTAAGATTAATTTTTTTATTTTCATGATATACTATTTAATTGTGTTATGTTTTATTATAAGTTCCCGGTCAGATAAACCACCCGGGCGATTGAAGTATTTTTATCCACCACTGCTTCCACCTTTTTAAACTGGTAATCGAGCAGCTGTTGCTGCATCCGAAGCACCTCTTCAAAGTCGGCTCCGCTGACTGAAAAAGATGTTATCAGTAATTGCACACTTTTATCGGCAAGAATAGCCTGTGTGGAATAGAGTTTGACCCGTCTTCCGGCATCGTTTAAACTTTCAATAGTCTGCTGAAAATTAACTCGAAGGTTATTAGTCACATTCTCGGCTGACAATGTTGCAGCATCCCTCTTAAACTCAGCTTCATGACGCATGGCTTTGTATTTTTTTCTGTAAATGGGAAGAGTAATAGAAGCCATGGGCATTACCATATCATTCCCGTTCATCATTGAAGTATTGCCAGTGCGCTTTTGAATAATCATATAATTAAGCCCCAATCCTACCATTGGATAGCCCATACTGTTAACCATGTTAATCTTTGCTGCGTTAGCTTCAGATTCTGCTTCGTACATTTTTACCATAGGATTATTGACCAGGCTGTCAGTCAGCGTAAGAAGATTTGAAGGAATGGTAACTTCTGCTAATGTATCGCCTGTGAATACATCAGCTGAAGATGGACGATTAAGAAATCTGTTAAAACTTACTTTATCGGTTGTAAGCTGTTCCTGAAGAAGAGCAATTCGGTTTTCCAGTTCGTGAATTTCAATCTGGACACGTAACAGGTTAACCATATCATTTTTACCGGTTCCTCCCATTGAACTACCCATTCCACCACCCGAAGATGCCATTGCAGGTTTATTTACAGATGAAGACATAGTATTGTTTCCCATACCTCCCTGGTTTGACATACCGCTTCCGCCCATCCCGGATGAACCTGCTGACGGCATATTTGTTCCTGATGACATTGAACTTCCCGCTCCTGGTGCAGAACTTGATCCTCCATTGCTGAATTTTATCATGGCCAGTTGTTCAAGTGTATGCAAAATATCAAGATTCCTTTGCGCGATCTCGATCTCTTTTATTGTGCGGTAAACCTTATAATATGAGGATTTGACGTTAAAATAGAGTTCATTTCTGAAGCCGCGGAAGTTTTCGAATTTAGCAACTGCCATTTTTGATGCTTCATCTTTTGCAGCTTTCAGGGTTCCAAACCAGGGGAACATCTGCATTAAACTGACGTCAGCGACCTGGTTCCCGCCCAGAAGCTGCATCGGTTTTAAAAAATAGCCTAATTGCATTTGAGGATCAGGTAACGATGATGCCTGTGGTACTTTTTCCAAAGCGGCGGAATATTCCATATAGGAAGCTTTTACTCCGGGATTATTCAATGCCGCCTGTTCAAGGTAAACCGACAAAGAATCCTGGGCAAAAGCAGTTATATGGCTTAATCCCGCTATTATAATTAAAATAATGTATTTACTATATTGTTTCATTATGTTACATATTTATTCTTAATACTCTCATCTGATATATTTAATCTGAGTTACTTTTCAAGAGCATTTTTTCCTGCTTTTTTATCTCACCTTCTCTCCAGATACATTGAAACACAGGTACTACAAACATGGTCATAATCTGGATTATCATTCCTCCGAAGGTTGGAATAGCCATCGGTACCATAATATCTGCGCCCTTCCCTGTTGAAGTCAGGACAGGCAGCAAGGCAATGATTGCAACAGCAGCGGTCATCATGGCAGGTCTCACTCTTTTCTTACCAGCCATAACCACTGCCTCACGAACATCGTGAACATTAGTCGGTTTTACCTTTTCAAACACCTGGTGAATGTATGTACCCATAATTACCCCATCGTTAGTTGAGATACCGAACAGAGCAATAAATCCGACCCAGACCGCCACACTTAAATTAATAGTATGCATCTGGAACAGATCGCGCATATTTATCCCTGCAAGTGAGAAATTAAGGAACCAGGGCTGGCCATAAAGCCAAATCATTATAAAGCCCCCGGCAAATGCCACAAAAACTCCTGAGAAGTGGATGGAAGAAGCGGTAAAAGTTTTAAACTGGAAGAATAGCAGTAAAAACACTAGGGCAAGGCTGATAGGCATTACAATAGACAATCGTTTGGTAGCTCTTACCTGTTGTTCATAGTTACCGGCAAATTTATAGGAGACACCCGGAGACAATTTAAACTCTCCTGATTCAATCTTTGCCTTAATGAATGCATCAGTTTTCTCTACAACGTCCACCTCTGCCACTCCAGGTTGTTTATCGAAAATTACATATCCTGTAAGGAAAGTATTTTCGCTGCGTATCATTTGCGGTCCCCTGGTATATTGCATTTCTGCCAGTTCCCCCAAAGGTACCTGAACTCCGGTCATGGAAGGAATAAGTATTTTCTTCAGATCTTCTGGTGTGGTTCGTAATTCCCGCGGATACCTTAAACGCACCGGAAATCGTTCGCGGCCTTCAACTGTAGTAGTCAATGCCATTCCACCTACAGCACTTTGCAAAACATCCTGTACATCGCTTATCGTCATCCCATACCTGGCTATGGCTTCACGGTTCAGTTTTATTTCTATGTAAGGAGCGCCAACAGCGCGGTCATAAAATACTGTAGAAGGTACAACTGATGGAACTTCTTTCAGTATTTTTTCAAACTCGAGGCCTGCTGTTTCAATAGTTTCCAGATCAGGACCGTAAATCTTCAGACCCATTGGTGCACGCATACCGGTAGAGAGCATCACAAGTCTGGCCTGAATAGGCTGTAACTTTGGAGCAGAAGTGAGTCCGGGAATATTTGTAACCTTAACAATCTCATTCCAGATATCGTCAGGCTTCCTGATATCAGGACGCCATTGCCGGAAAAAATCACCATTTTCATCAGGGATAAGTAATCTGGTATCTAAATCATTCAGTTTATCTTTCTTCGGGTCAAATTTAGATCCGTCTGATAACAAAAAAATATCGTTTTTATCAGTCTTAAAAGGCACACGATGCCCGTCAACATCAAGAATATATTCAGGTTTATAGTTAATTGTATTTTCGAACATCTGTACAGGCGCCGGATCAAGAGCAGAGTTTACCCTTCCCCATTTACCAACAGCCACCTCCACTTCCGGGATCGATGTCAACTGTTTATCGAGCAATTTGATATATTCGATATTTTGCTCAATTCCCGCATGAGGCATACTGGTAGGCATTAAGAGGAATGAACCTTCGTCGAGTGATGGCATGAATTCCTTACCAACACCAGGAAATGTTCTTGAGGCTGCCTGCCAGAATGAAGTTTGCCTGATATTCAATCCGGTTTTTTCAAAACCTGTTGCCACAAATCCGAATATTTTATTAAATCCGAGCCAGACTGTTACACCAAATAAAAATGTTGCTATCGGAAGAATAAGAAATTTCCATTTATTCCTCAGGCACCAGCGTAATAAAGGTTCATAAAAATGCACAACCAGCATCAGCAGAGTAATGATAAACCCTACCAGCCCTGCGACAAAAATAAAATTCACCAGAAAAGAGTTATGAGCGCCCAACGGTAACCACTCATGTGTCAGAAAATAAACTGCCGCCAGAACAGTGATCCCTATATTGATCAGATTTGGGATCTTTTTACGTTTTTCAGACCATTTATACTCTGTAAGGTTATTGATTCCGATCAACACCAATGCAAGAGCAGGCCATATACCCTGGAATATTGTGAAAAACAAACCTGCAGAAATCAAAGCTATGTTCCATACCCTTTTAACCCGACGCCTGTCAAAATTGATAGAGAATATGATATCTGCCGCCATTGGAAGTACAATAATTCCCAGGATGAATGAAGCAAGAAGAGCGAATGTTTTAGTAAATGCAAGCGGTTTGAACAACTTACCTTCCGCAGCTTCCATCGCAAAAACAGGTAAAAAGCTCACTACGACAGTAGATAAAGCAGTTATCACTGCTGATGAAACTTCAATTGTAGCTTCAAATATCACTGCACGCAGGGCAACACCTTCAGCCCCGTGGTTTTCAGGCATCTCGAGGTGCCTGACGATATTCTCCGTAAAAATGATCCCCACATCCACCATCACCCCAATGGCAATCGCAATACCCGATAGGGCAACTATATTTGCATCCACTCCGGTAAGGCGCATTACAATAAATGCCATCAGGACGGCCACCGGGAGCAATCCCGAAATTATTATCGAAGCTCTGAGATTAAAAAGCAACACGATAATGACGATAATACTGATAAGTATTTCGTGGGAGAGAGCTGCTTCAAGGGTGCCAATGGTCTCCTGGATTAGCCCTGTGCGATCGTAAAACGGAACCACAGTTACCTTGGAAACTGATCCGTCAGCTAACGTTTTACTGGGCAGGCCGGGTTCAAGTTCTTTTATTTTTTCTTTTACATTGTTAATCACCTCCATGGGATTGGAACCATAGCGTGCTACCACTACAGCTCCGGCTGCTTCAGCGCCGCTTTTATCAAGTCCACCGCGACGTGTGGCTGGTCCGAAACTCACACGTGCCACATCACTAACCCTGACTGGGACATTGTTTCTGACAGAAACCACTGCATTCCGCAAATCGTCAAGATTTTTAATATATCCGAGGCCACGGATCACATATTCTATTTTGTTTAATTCAATGGTTTCGGCCCCTATATCCAGATTGCTGTTTTTTACAGCATTCATAATGTCCATAACGGTCGCTCCATGCGATTTCATGGCATCGGGGTCTATATCTACCTGGTATTCTTTTACATATCCTCCTATGGAGGCTACCTCGGAAACCCCTTCAGCAGACGCCAGGGAATATTTAACATAATAATCCTGAATTGTACGTAACTCCTGAGGATCCCATCCTCCGTTCGGTTTCCCGGTTTTAGGATCGCGACCTTCAAGAGTGTACCAGTAGATTTGCCCGAGCGCTGTAGCATCGGGTCCCAGACTTGGTTGCACACCCGGAGGCAAGGTCCCGGATGGAAGTGAATTCAGCTTCTCAAGAATACGGGAACGACTCCAGTAAAACTCTATATCATCTTTGAAAATGATATATATAAATGACATCCCAAACATAGAAGTACTTCGGATGGTATTTACTCCCGGTATCCCGAGTAATGCTGAGGAGAGCGGGTAGGTGATCTGGTCCTCTATATCGCGCGGATTGCGACCCATCCACTCGGTGGCCACAATTTGCTGGTTATCGCCTATATCCGGGATAGCATCTACCGGAACAGGATCGCGCGGCAGGAACCCGATATTCCAGTTAAAAGGCGCTGAAATGGTACCCCACCCGATAAAAACCAGCAACAAGAGAATTGTGATTAGCCGGTTCTCTAGAAAATATTTTACAAGACGGTTAAACATGGTCTGACTTTGAATTATTAATTATTCAATGTATTTGATTTAATGTTTCAAATCTTTAAAAAACAGATACTTATGATAAAATTATGCAATTAAATGTTAAATAATGAGGGATATATGCAGTAATACTGTCTGCAACAATGAATAATCCCGTTAAATGATGTTTTGATATTTTTCTTCTTAATAATCTATTAAATAAGAAGAATTAACATTATTACCATCATAACTCCCATCATTGATCCCATTCCAATTAACATTTTATTCTTGTGCGATTTGTCTTGTGGGTTATCTGCATTCATACCGTTCATCGGCATGCACATCATCTTCATTTTGTGACGTCCGCCATTGTTTTTGTTAACGGAAGAAGTTTTCTTAACAAGCTGCATACCGCATTTTGGACAACTTCCGGGCATGTATGATTGGATTTTGGGATGCATCGGACAAGTATAGACAGAAATTGTATCATTCCGTAATGAATCTGGCCTGAATTCGTTCTCGGGTTTGTGTAATCCAGAATTGTCTTGTCCGATACAAAGAAAAGGAATCAGGAATGTGAGGGTTATAATCATTGTTAAAAGTTTCTTTTTAAGAGTTTTCATTTTCTAAAGTATAAGAAATGTATTTACTGAAAGATTGTTTGAAATAAAACGACAATTATAAATAAGAATACTTTCTCACTTGTAATTCAAGGAAGGAAACAGAATATCAGATACGGAAAACACAAATGCCGGTGAGATCCACGCTGGTAGACATCAAAGCCCCAGGAGGACTTAGATTCGAATATAAAGGATTATTATGTGTTTGGGATTTGGCTGATAACTTCACCGGAATTGCGAGGACCTGAAAATTATACTGATATAATTCCGGCATAAAAGGAAATTCTGGTGTGTAATTATTGTCAATTCCACATGTGATTACGACATCATCACAGCAATGGGTTTTAAAATTAGCCCCCTGGAGAGGTATTTCCTCATGTAATCCTTCCATTCCGCAGTCAGCTAACTTACCTGTAACTGATAAAATGGTAGCAACTTCTTTTCCACCGCAATAGTGTGTTGCAACGGAAATATGTAGCATAGCTGCCAGCATTAAAAGTGAAAGGGATATGGAAAAAACCTTTTTCATAAACTATGTAACCAAGATCTGTCGGAAATGTTTTGCATGGGAAGGATTTTTTCTTAAAAAAACTCATTTAAGTTTTTGGAAATTCATTCAATTAAGCCGGATTTAATCCCTTACACACCTGACAGCAAAAGCAAAATTTTTGTTGGTATAAAAGCTTCCGATGTTTGAGTGGGGCTTAAAGTCGATAGTTATATCCCACATCCAGGCATTTGGAGAAGATCCATCCGTAGAAGTCCACCAGTGGCTGTTGAGGCCTATGCTGCCGAATGACCCTCCCTTTTCTTCGTTACGGCCCCCGCCGGGAAGACCTGAAAAACCATAACCATCGGTACCATTCCCGCTCTCGTCCACCCATCCGGTGGTTGTTTTTAGAACTATACCCTCATCTCCAAAATGGCCATCCCTCGAAACATAATCTTTTAGAGTTATCCACTCCGCATGGCTGGGAACATGCCAGCCGGCAGGACAAACCCCTTTTACTCCACTTGGGTTGGCATTAGAGCTGGTTTGCCCCAGCATAACTGCCATCCAGTTATAATAAACACCATATAATGAATAGTAATAGGTCGCTTTTGCTTCAGCTACCTCTTTTCCGTAATAATCAAACACATAATAATAAGGGGAATTAAAAGAGCTTTCATTGGGTGGATTGACGGAAGGTAAATAGGCAAGGTTTTCTGACATCCAAACCTGTGTTCCTATTTTAACCCAGCCATATTCCATTCCATCACGTTCATCGGTAAAAGTACCCTTACAATCTTCAAAATCATCAATGTCTTTACAAGCTGTTGTGAAACTTTTTTCTTCTGAGTAAACGGTTCCACGATTATTGGTAGCATAAGCTCTTGCATAATAAGTTGTATTGGAAGATAAACCGGTAATCATAGTTGTAAAGCTTCCTGTTCCTGCCCCATACATGGTTATATTATCAAATATAGTCGGATTTTTAAATTCACTCCAGCATACTCCCCTCTCCGATACATCATAATTTCCCGGGGAAATAATAATTGCCCTGCCTCTTACCTTTGTCTGATGGATATGAAATATATCAAAATGTCTTATTTCAATTAAACTATCCTGTTCAAAAGGAATTTCAATACCCTTCTTGTCTTTTTCACAACTTGTTAGTAAAGAAGAAAAGAAGATATTAAATAACAAAATACAATAACTGAACCTTCTCATTTTTAAATATTTACTTGTTATCTGGTTCGTTCATAACGGCAGCATTCCGGAAGTTTTGCATAAACATCATCAGGTGCCTTGTACTTTTCAGTATCGTGACCGACTGAAGCGATTTTTTTACTGAGTGCATCTTTATTTGTTTTCGAGGGATCATATGTCACGGTAATAAGCTGTGTTTTTGAATCCCATGAAGCGCTTGTTGCACCTTCCGCTTTGACAATTTTCTCTATGCGGTTTTTACACATATCACAATTCCCGGATACTTTAAATGATTCGGTTTTTGCTGAGGCTGTATTCATTTTGCTATGGTCATGTGCCTGAGCAGTAGCTGAAGCACTAAACCCTATAACAAACAATACTGTAAGAAAAAGATTTAAAGTTTTCATAATGATAATATTTTAGTGATAATTAAGAAATTTGGCTAATAAGAATATACTCAACCCAAAAAGCCATACTATTATCTTTTCCAGATAATAATAACAGTCTTAGAATTGAGAAAATAAAAGACTATGAAATCAAATGCGGAAAACGCAAATTTCAGATCGTTTTAATGATGATTTGTGGTAATCCCCAGGAGGTAATACCCAATCAACCGGATCAGTATTTAATGAGTTACCCGGGAGAAAATTCCCAATATGTATTGGAAGTAAGTCTCTTTGAGAAGTTGGATTCGATAATTTGAAGTATTCAGGAAAATAGTTGCTGTTAAGACTGTAAAAGGAAAGCTGATCTTCGCAGCATTTTTTATCGATAGCCTGATGACCCGGACAACTTGATTCATATTGTTCCATTCCGCATGATGCAAGCTTCCCTGTAACAGAAATCTTAACATCTATAAGGTTCCCACCACAATAATGACGATCCAGGCTTACCTGCATTCCGGACACAAGTAAAATTGCAGCAGTTAATATGGTTAGTACTTTTTTCATCTAATATATAACAACAAAGGTAGTAAAAAGTTGTATTGATTGTACGATTTAAGACTATTTTAACACTCGGCTTAGAGAAAGGTCATTTGAATCGTTGTACCTTTTGACCGCCATAGGTACAAAACAGGTCTGGTATGTCCTCTCTTGTATTCTTCTGAGTCTTTTTACTTATTGTTTGAATCCAACGAAATGTATTTATTTGCATCGTCAATCAAAAGACTTACTAAAAGGTGCCTGATCTTTTTAGAATAATTTTAAACATCTCATATAAATGATATCTGAAAAGGGGATATTTCAACGCACCGAGTTGCTGCTGGGTTCAGAAATAATGTCGGAGATTGCCCAAAAGAAGGTCATTATCTTCGGAATAGGTGGTGTCGGGGGCTGGTGTGCTGAAAGCCTTATAAGATCAGGCATCCGTAATCTTACTATTGTGGATTCTGACAGGATTTGTGTTACCAACATTAACCGTCAGCTTCATGCAACGACGCAGACTGTGGGAGAAGTTAAAACTGATGTGCTGAAAAACCGGCTGCTGGCTATAAACCCTTCTGCCAGTATTACAGGTATTCAAAAAATTTACAATAAGGATAATCACGACTCCTTTCAGCTGGAACAGTATGATTATATAATTGATGCCATCGACAGCCTTGGAAGCAAAATAAACCTTATCAGGAAGGCCACTAGAACCAATGCAGTACTTTTCTCATCAATGGGAGCCTCACTGAAAATAGATCCTACAAGGATAAAAGTTGCTGAATTCTGGGAAGTTATTGGTTGTCCGCTGGGTTCAAAAGTAAGAAAGATGATAAGGAAAGGGGATCTGCCTGCAAAAGAATTCCTGTGCGTTTTCAGTGACGAGATTCTTGAATCCAAAGGATCGGGGACATCATGCGGTACAGATAAATGCCTGTGTCCAAAAAACAATAAAGCCAATGGTGATCCTGAACTTGCCGATCATGAATGGTGCAGCCGGAAAGCTGTCATCAACGGAACAATAGCACATATTCCGGCTATCTTCGGGTTCACACTTGCAGGACTGGTAATCCAGGATATCTGTAACTGAATTTCTTAAACAGATGAAATACATGTGACAAAAACCCAACAACATCATCAACCATGACAACCATCAAGTATCAAAAGAATTTAACCATGAAAAAACTTATTATACCTCTCTTCCTGTGTTTATCTTTCCAGTCTTATGCAGGGCCCGATGAAGAGACTGCATCAGATCAGGTTAATCATATTCAGGACGTTTACAAAACAATTGACTCGTTTAATCTTAAGATTGATATTTTTTATACAAATCAATCATTTGAAAGAGAGAATAATACAGCAATTGTATTCTTTCATGGCGGCGGTTGGGCATACGGATCCCCGGGTGAATTCTTTTCAACCTGTGAACGGTATGCAAGGATGGGAATAGTGACCTTTTCGGTAGAATATCGTCTGTCAATAGAAAATGGCGTAACACCACACAGAACGATCAGTCCGATCGAATCGGTAATGGATGCAAAATCTGCCATGCGATGGTAAAATATGGAGCATCTCTCCTGCTCATAATATAAGAGGAGGATTACCCCCGATGATTGAATTCCATGGTACTGATGATGAACAGGTTCCTAAATGGACTGTTCAATTTTTTGAAAGTGACATGAAAAAGGAAGGTAATTATTTTGAACTTCATATCTATGAGCGAAGGAAACACTATCTGGGGGATGGAAACCCGAAATATTCACGCTACCTTGATGATGAAATACTTAAGGTTGCAGATGATTTTCTTCGAAAATATAGTCTCCTGGATTAATACTCCTGTAATACTTTGTGTTGAGTTTTTCATTAAACAAGAACAAATGCAGCCCAAACAGATGGCATCCCGGGATATTTTGATTTCATGAAGTTCTGAGCATTCCTGAATGCATCATGAATAGGCTGTCCGGAAATCCAGCTCTCATAGAATTTGTTCATCAATTCAGAGGTCTGGTAATCCGGCACTTGCCATAAAGAAATAATCATATAACCTGCACCAGCCATTTTAAATGATCTCTGCAGACCGAACACACCCTCCGAACCCTTAATCTCACCAAGACCTGTCTCACATGCTGATAAAACAACCAGGCGGGTATTCGGAAGATACATTTCTGCCACCTCAGAGGCGAGGATAACACCATCTTCAATATCCGGCGGAATTTCTTCGTTTTTCCATACATGGTTTCCTCCGGCAAATATCAATCCTGATCTGAAAAGCGGATTCTCAGCTGTCCGGTATAAATTTTCTTTGGATACCGAACGTGTTCCCTGAATCTGATGTAAAACTGCCGGTTTAGGAAAGAAGAAACCATGAGTGGCAATGTGCAAACATATAGGTGAATTATTATTATTGAATGATTTAAAACTTTCCTCAGTCGCCTCATCTCCTGAGAATACCTGAGTGGGGATATCCATTTTGTTTATAAGCGGTTCTATTTTCTGAACTTCGCTCAGTGTTCCATCCAGAAACATGAAACCTGCTCCCCTCATTGAATCATTCGCCCTGAAACAAGCCCGGACAGGCAGTCCTTGTTTGTTTGATGCCTTATTTTGAGATTTCAACCTTGAAATATCAGAGTCGTAGTTTATCCCTCCGTAAAAAACCATCTTAAGATTTCCGGATGAATGAAACATTTCATCAGATTTTTTGATAACTTCCCTGGTACTTGTCACTGCAACAAGCTTATACTTGTCGGATAAATAATAATTTTCACTGCAGAGAATGGCATTAAATGAAATCAGATTCAACAATCCTGCCGGAGAATAATATATTTTTTCCGTCTCCTCCAGATATATCTCCATCGGTTTCCATATAATGTCGTAAAGGTTTCTGTCATGCTCCGACAATCCCTCTCCCTTTGAAAACCTGTAAAGCCTGTCAATATTTACATTATCACCGGATCTGTTCTTATCAATCAGATCCTTCAGATCAATCTCGTTGAATAACTCGATCATCACAGGGAACTTCATTCCTGGTTTTAAAACAAGTGCATAATAAAGAATGGTATCACCGCCCGTTGAAACAAACTCTATAGCGGCTTCTTTATTGACAAGGGAGCTCTGTACATCCTGCCACGTGACTCTGTTACCATAAACTGAAAAGGCAGTCAAAGCAGGTTGTGCTTTCAATTTTTTTGAAAGTTCTTTTTCAAGGTTTATCGAGATTCTCTCCAGGCTATCTGTGCTTACCCATCGCTGGTCGGGGGGCAGCTTTTCCTGTTCAAGTAGCATTGTCCTTACTGAATTCATGCTTACATACATGTCCGTAAGGATTTTATCACCACTATTCAAAACAGCCTGCCTTAGAGCCCTGGACGATTGCAAAACAATCCCTTTCAGAGCCAGTTGGTTATTATAGGCAACACCGGTTAACGATGGATTCCTCAATTTCCGGTTATAAACAAAAGAGTTAAACTTGCCGAAATCTGCGGTGAAGATTGAAATGTATTCTTCTTTTTCTTTTTCTGCGAGGTAGGAGAAATTACGTTCTATCTGGTAATGATAATTCCCGTTCACCCTGAGATAAAGCAGTTCGGCGCTGTCTGGTCTGCCTGTAAGCTCATACAAATCAGCAAGATAGTTAAGGGATTTTGTATATAACGGATGATTTTCTCCGGTATTCCTTTTGTTAATTTCAACTGATCTCTTAAGCAAAGGTTCAGCCTCAGAATACCTTTTCGCTGTTATGAAGACAGAGGCCAGGCTCATCACAGCACCGGCAAAATCAGTATGTTCTTCACCCAGGCACTTCCGGTATATCTCGACAGCCTGTTGCTGGTACTCTTCAGCCTCCCTGAATTTCCCCTCTGTAATACTTATTGATGATAGGTTCTCTAAGGAATATGCTACGACCGTACTTATTTCACCAATATTTTTCTTCTTTATTTCCAGGGCTTTCAGAATAAGCGGCCGTGCCATTTCCTCCTTCCCGGTTTTCCGGTACAGATTTGCCAGATTATCAATACTGATCGCATAATCTGTGCTTTCTTCGCCAAAAAGCACTTTTCCTTTTTCAAGAATCTCAAGATAGGACTTCTCTGCCCTAGGGTAATTCCCTGTCAATGTATGCAGATTACCAATCAGATTCAGGTATGACAGGTAGTTAAAACTGTTCTTCTCTTCCATTTCTTCCCTGGTAACGGTTCTGACTGCCATTTCCTCTGCTGAGGCATAATCAACTATCAAAGTATAGAGCTGTGATAAGTTAAAATATGTATCGGATGTATCATATCCTCCTGTTTCCTGTAACTGTAATGCCTCCATATAAATCGCCATGGACTTTTCATAATCGCTTGTTTCCCTGTAGAGTGTTGCCAGTTCCATCAGATATAAGGCATAATTCTCAGATTTTATCCTGCCGGATGATTCTTCTATCTGAAGGGCTTTTTGAAACAACGGCTCAGCAGCACTGAACTGAGATAATTTTATATAAATTTTCCCTATTTTTGTCAGGAAATAGGCATTTATCTCCCCATTGTTTTTCCCGGCATCTTTTAAAGCATTTTTATAGAGACTGATTGCCGCCTGGTAATTTTCTGTCTCCTCATTGACCGCTGCCAGAAGTGCAATTATTACAGGGTAGTATTCCCTGAAATCTGAAGTTTTGATTCTCCTGAGACCTATAGCCTCTTTAAGTACAGATTCAGCTTCAATATACCTGCCGGTTTCATAATACAATGAACCCAGGTTAAAAAGTGTGTATGCATAGACCGGACTTTCTTTCTCTTTTTCATCTGCCTGGAATTCAATTGCCTCCAAAATAAGCGGTTCTGCTTCAGCGTATCTCTTTTTTTCCGCCAGAAACGAACTGTACTCATTCAGGGCAAGGATAAAATATTGATCGGATTCATCTGAATATTCCCTGTAAAGTTCGATAGCCTCTTTATAATATGTTTCAGCCGAATCTAATTCCCCTGTTTCAGAATAGATATATCCTATACATCTTTTCAAATATGCATACTCAGGTGTTTCTGTTTCTTCACATACTCTATAAAGACTATCGGTCATAAATGCTACTTCTAATGCCCTGGCGAAATTATTTTTATCGATCTCCTGGTTGATTTCTTTGAGGGATCTGCTGATAAGCTTATAAATATTCTGAGAGGATGCCATGCCAGAAGCCATAATCAGTATTATGCAGAAAAATGTTTTCATATACGTCTGATTTATAAAGTAAATTGTCTGTATTGTTCTTCTGAACAATCAGGTTTCTCAAAAAGATCCGGGCAAGTTAAAAATATTTTACACAAAACATTAATATGGCAGCTCTGACAGTTATGATAAATGTCACTATTAAAAATATTTCTCCAAATTTTTGAGTTGAGTCACAATCATATCTTAAAGTGTCACAAAACCTCACCGCATCTTTGACAAAGCTGTTGAATTATCACTGAAAAGTTACTCAATAGACTCAGGTAATAAGGAATCTCTGAGAGTTCCTGGACTTAGCTACCTTTTCAAAAGACAATATCAGGAATCATCATTCTATTTCATAAAATTTATTGAAATATTAAATAACCTGGGAGAATTTCAAACCGGTAGTATGGTACCTATCGGATATGCGTTCCTCAGGAATGGATAAAAAAAGGATTTTAATTTTGTTGTTTCCTGTTGCTGCTGTTTGTCAAGTTCCACTCTTCTGTTCTCAGCTTTGCCTTCCTCTGAATCGTTCGAAGCGACTGGTGCGAGAGAAGCAACATCATAGGATTTCAGCCGTTTCGCCGGTATCCCGTACCTGGTAATCAGGGCAGTAAAAACGCTCGCCACATTTGATTTGAAACCCAAAATAATTAGGTATCACCAGCCGGTACAAATATTTCTCCTTATAAATCTGAACCTTTTCAATCAAGAAACCGGTTTCATCCAGATCAGCTGTTGTTCAATATTTTCATGAAGTTTGTATTGTTTAATATGATCACTGATCTTCTCTCCTACTATTTCAATCTTGCTCAGATCAGCAGTTCCCAATCCGGTTTGTGCACAATAATTCAGATACCCTACTTTGCCGAAATCAATTCCCATCAGCTCAACACCTACACGATCTGCTGCAAACCAGTCAGTGCTTACCACACATATCCGATGATCGACAGGTGTACCAAGTCGGGGACCATTGCCCTCCATACCTTCAAAGCCGTCAATTACAGCAAGGTCAGGGTGAACCCTTGAAGCAAGACTATAGAGATTATAATTGATTCCCCTGGCACCGCTGCCGTGGACAACCGGTTTATCACTTTTTGTTCCCGCTTTGCTGTTCGCATTTAGTCTGAATCCAATATCTTTGACCGGGGCACCGAATACAATATTCTTGAGAGAGAGTGTCGCAACTGCAAGATTATGAGTCTTCATCCTGGCTACTGAAATTATATAGTAATCGGGACTCAGAATTATTTTGGAAAACCTTACAGGATGAGGCTTAAAATCTTTTTCATCAAATACATAAAGCACCTCAGAACCTTCTGAATCAAGATCAACCATCTTTACCGGGTACTTATTTACAAGGCTGTAATATCCATAGTTGCTGAATCCTTCAAATGTAGGCGCATTGGCAGCAGACTCCGCAATAATGACATTGTCCAGCTTCTTTATCGATTTAAGAAATTCAAGTATTCCTTCCATTGTATCGACATGGGTTGCGCATAATGGCACTTCTGTAGATACCATATTTGGTTTAAGAACTATACAGCGATTTCCTATCGCCTCTTTGATGGGCTTTGAGTATGGCTGGAGAGCACGGAAGGCAAGGTCGGCCCTGTTGTCACCTGTTGTAATAGCAACGCTGGGAGATAATTGTCCCTCTTTACCAAATAAGCTGAAAGTGCTCAACGGACCAATAAAAGAAGTAGCTACACCTCCCATAACAGAGGTTTTAAGGAAACTCCGGCGGTCAATTTTATTCATGATTATAGATTTTCGGTTAATCAACAACTAAAAACAGCTCAAGATATAAATTTTGATAATAATCAGATACTGACGGCAAGAAAAAATATCTTATTTTACCGGCAGCAGTCCGCCAGCAGGAAAGCTAAACGAAGTTACAAACTTCGCTTAGCTTTGGATAAAAATAGCAGTTCCACTTAGCTTAGGATTATTGTAGCAGTTGTGGCTCGGCGAAGTCTGTGACTTCGCCGTCATTCCAGTTCGACTTCCACTTTGTTTAGCTTGGCGGACTCAATTTTAGACATTCCAATTAAATAATCGAATAATATTTGTATCTTTCTTCTTTATCAGTATCTGCAATGAAAAAGTCTGTTTCCTTTTTACTTTTTCTGTTCATATTTTTCAATTTATATTCCCAGGATCTCCATGAGAAAATCTCTGTACTCCTGAACGACATATCTGATAATCAGCCCGCCGATCAGCTTTTCATTCATACCGACAGGAATCTTTATCACAGCGGCGACACAATACGATTTCAGGCTTATATCAGGGACTATCAGACAGGTGTTTTCGAGTCCGGGAGCTTGTCATTGCATGCCTTGCTGCTTAATGCTGACCATGTTACAATCGACAGCGCCAGGTTCAGGATCAGCTATTCAACTGCTTCGGGATGGCTTAAGGTACCGGATAACGCATCGGTTGGTGACTACTCTATCCTTGCTTTTACAAGCGGACAGATGAATTATGATCCTGAGTATGCCTTCAGGATGCCTTTAAAAGTTGATCTTATAAAACCTGATCGAAAGCCAAAACTATCCGATACCTTAATCAGAAGCACAGATACCGGTCTCAGATTCCTTCCGGAAGGAGGTACTTTTATTAACGGGATCAGACAAAGGCTTGCCTTTAATGCAGTTTCTTCAGACGGGATAAGACTGAAGGCCTCCGGAGTAATATCCAAACTAGACGGCGAAATAGTAACTGATTTCGGAACCGGTCCGTATGGTCCTGGAATAGTGGAGTTTACTCCGCAACCCGGAGAGAGTTATTATGCAAAACCGACTGAAAAAGAATTCGGTAATATAAGCTGGCCCCTGCCTGCTGCGGAGGACACCGGTATTTCCCTGCGGGTTGATAATCCGGGTAATGGTCTGACTGATATAATAGTAAGAGGAAGGGAAGTAGCCGGAAAGGAATACTTTCTGGCTGTTACAATGTATAATGTACTGATCTTTTCAAAGGAGATCCGGCCAGATACACTTTTCACTGCAAGGATAAAGACTGCTGACATTCCCGCGGGCACAGCATTTGTCACACTCTACGATACCGATCTGAATCCCGTTGCGGAAAGAGTGATATTCCTGAATCACAATAATAAGATGAAGGTTCAGATCAGTGTTTCACCCGGGGAAGCAAGGCCGGGCAGGGAGACGGAACTTACGGTCAATACAACTGACGGCGCCGGCAATAACATGAGCTCCGTGATCTCAATATCTGCTTTAGACTCAGCATCAGGATATCACAGCGGCATTCCATTCCCCGATATTGAAACAGAATTTCTGTATGACAGGGAGATTTACAATAATCTGCCCTATAGTATAAGGTGTATGGGACTAAAGAATCTCGACATCAAGTCTGTTGATCTTTTAATGATGACTTATGGATGGAGGAAATATTCACTTAAAGAATATGAAGCTGATGAACAGCTGGTTCGAACAGACAATTATGATCATCTGAAAATCTCTGATCCGGATGATGAGTTTAACCAGAGCAATGACCTGTTAAAGCAGGTAAGAGTATTCCGGTCAGAGGTTGAATATTATACACCATCAAAAGAACAAATTGAATTAGTTCCCGAATATCAATTCAGATCAACTTTGCTTTGGAAGAGTGATGTTTATCTGGATGGTTCTGGTCCGGTTAAAATCAAATACTTAAAAAGCGAAGTTACAAACTTCGCTTAGCGTTGAAAAACTTCAAGCCGCTCCGGGGTTTATTCTCCTATAATCTTTATCAGTTTTCCCGCCTGTAACTTATCGGTAAGTTCCATATTGTTGAGCAATGCAAACTCATTCATCTGTTTTTGCTGAACTCCCAAAGATTGAAAAGCATCCGCAAGTGTTCCGGAACGTTGTACTTTTTTCACCATTACCTTTTTAGGTTTTACATTTAATTTTGAAGGATCAGTCAGCTTATCAAAGTTTGCCATAGATTTTTCCAATACAGGAAAGAAAGTGCTGAAATCAGCTTCAGCAGAAACCCCGTGAAAAACATAAAAGGTACTGTTATAGTCAATAAAATATGACAGAACCGCTATATTACTCTGCTCACCGGTTGACTGGTCCTGTGAAACCTGTTTCGATAGTGTTACCAGTGCAGGCATTCCGTTAACATTTGTTTTCTTGTTCTCTGTAAGAGTCAGACCTAATTGTTCTAATGAACTTTGAGCTGCCTCTTCGAGAGTTTTTTGTGGCGCGATTGTGAATATTATCAGAGCTTTTCCATCCTCAGGTGCCATTCTGACCTGTTGAGGGGAGTTCTGCAGTTGCCATCCGTCAGGAATTGTGAATTTAAATTTCAATTCCGGATGATAAAATGTATTCTCCGCAACATAACCCTGCCGGGGATCCTCTCCATATACCATACCGTCAATCATTTGCAGATAACTCTCAGCTCTTACCTTGTAGTCCGGATATTTAAGTCTTTCCTGCCATTCTGTTGCCTTCTGGTTAACGGAGTTATAGCGGTCACCCGGATCAGGATGTGTCGACATGAATGTTGGAATACCTGCCTGATGACTCGCCAGGTTCATTTTTATAAGTACCTGGAAAAAATCTGCCATTTTATGAGCATCATACCCGATTTTTGATGAATATTCAACCCCCAGGCGATCTGCTTCACGTTCATCATCGCGGCTGAAGCTTAAAAACAGTAATTGCATGCCCTGCATGGCATATTCAGCGTATTTCTGTATTTCCTTTGAGGCAATTATCCCTCCTATCAGCAGCAGCTGGCCCATCTGTTGTTTACTTTGCTGGCTGGCAGTATGGCGTGCAGTGATATGTCCCATCTCGTGAGCCAGTACCCCGGCCAGCTCAGCTTCATTATTAAACTGGGCAAGAATTCCGCGGGTAAGATAAATATAACCACCCGGAACAGCGAAAGCGTTAACTACAGGTGAATCCAGAATTTTTACATGGAATTCTAATTTGGGGCGATGTGAGATCTTCCCCATTTCAGTTTCTTTGTCCTGAAGAAAGGCAAGCAGTTCAGTATTTTTATATTCCCCAAACGTGGCAATAACCTCAGGATCATACTGCTTACCTAGCTCAACCTCCTGCTTTTCTGACATAAACATCAGCTGCTTCTTGCCGGTAACCGGGTTGACGGCACATGACAGGAACAGTATAACAGTTAAGAATAATAATACATTCTTAACATAAATGTTCACCCTTTTCATTTATCTGAATTTTAAATATCTGGAAGATATCAAACCAACCAGGAAACCCAGCACCATACCTACCAGTATCTGCCCCCAATGCAGAGTTGACATCCCCATAGAACCATTTCCATGTCCTATGCCTTTTAACCATGGCCCTCCGCCTAACAGAAGGAAAGCAATTACAACAATCCCGATTGCAACTGCATAATAGATAATTCTTGTCTCTCTTCTTGTGATCATGATTTTCTGTTTATTAGTTTATTTTAAGCATTACAATTCTGAGGAGTGGACCCCGTCAATTATACAAAGTTAGGTTGTTATTCCGCAGTATTGTTACACTTTTCATTGACAAGTTTATATTATTCCTTCATTTTGAGGTCTTTCGCGACAGACATTATGCAACCCGTATTGCGGACAAGCCAAACAAAGTCTCTTAAAGAATGTTAAAGACTGGTAATTAATTGTATAACACTTATTATATTGCCAATGAGACAGACTGGAGATAATTATCATCACAGCCCTCTTAATATAAAAACAAAGTAAGGAGAAAAGCAACCTATACCCTTTTGCATAAATGGCCAATAGATTTTTATTAACACTTTTCCTCCTTTTTTTACCGATAATAGTTTTTTCTCAGAAAACAGCTACAATCGAGGCTGATTTTACAGGGTCGGATATAAATATTGACGGGGTTCTGAATGAAGATCCATGGATGCTATCCCCCGCAGCCAGCGAATTTATCCAGTATGAGCCGGTTGAAGGCTCCCCATCAACACGGAAAACGGAAGTTCGTGTACTGTTCGGGAAAGATGACCTTTATGTCGGAGCACATATGTATGACAATCCCGAAGACATTGAAAAAAACCTGGGCAGAAGGGATCAATATAACCGGGCTGACTGGTTTATGGTTTCAATTGATTCATATTTTAACAGAAGAACAGCATATACATTTGCCGTTAATGCAGCCGGAGTGCAGCTTGACGGCCAGCAGGATGACAATAAAAAACTTAGCACCCGCGACATGGATCCAACATTACCTGTTGGCCTGGATGCCTCGTGGGATGCTATCTGGTTTACATCTGTCAGGATCACTGATGAAGGGTGGATTGCTGAAATCAGGATCCCCTATAGCATGCTCCGTTATTCCAAAGAAGATTTGCAAACATGGGGCATTCACTTCATAAGACGCAGTCCTCGTCTGGGAGAAATTTCTGAGTGGCCATATATACCTAGAAGTGAGCGTTCCAACCTGGTTTCAGGATACGGGCAGGTAACCGGGATAAGGGGTATTGCTCCCAGACGTAATATTCAGATCAAACCGTATGTATTATCAGGGCTTGATTTATTTGAAAGTGCAGATGAACCCGGGAATGTTGACTACAATCTCAAAGTCGACATCGGAGGTGACATTAAAGTAGGATTGGGTCCCAATGTAATGCTTGACGCCACCATCAGCCCCGACTTTGGTCAGGTTGAGGCTGACCCTGCAGTATTGAACCTTACTGCCTTTGAAACATTTTTCACTGAGAAACGCCCCTTCTTTCTGGAAGGAGCAGATATTTTCAAATTCGGAATAGGAAACAGCCGCCTTTTTTATAGTCGCCGGTTTGGAGCAAATGAACCGATAATTGCTGCAGCCAAGTTATCAGGTCATTCAGCGGGTGGCCTGTCATTCGGGATAATGGGGACTACCGCAGGCAAAAATTTCAATCCTGCACATAACTACGGAGTATTACGTGCCATCCAGACGATTGGCCAAAATTCATCGGCTGGAGGAATTCTTGCATATTATAACAGCCCGGTCAAGGATGGAATTGAAAGGCAAAGTATTACCGGCGGGATCGACTGGGATCTGAGATTCAATAACAACAGATACAGTTTTGAAGGTATTTCTGCATTCTCCGACAGAAAATATCCTGCTGCCGGACAGGAAGATGAAAAAGGATTCATGAGCGGACTGGTGCTCAGAAAAAGAGAGGGAATCATTGACGGCCATTTTACACTGCTGGTGTTTTCCGATAAGTATAATCCCAACGACATAGGCTGGATAAGCTTTGAACAAAACTGGTATCAGATATGGTCGAATCTGACTTACAAAATCAAATCAGGCAAATCTTTCGGAAGATTCCAGAGAGGAGATGTTAGCCTGCATTACACGAGGAGGTATTCTTACCTTGAATGGTATGACATGGGGAGCACCATAAACCTGAATACAAATTTAACCACACTGAATTTCAGGTTCATCAGGTTTGGAAGCAGATTTAATGATTTGCTAGGTGGGTATGATCTGTGGGAAACAAGGGGTCTTGGTATCTGGGGAAAACCCCGCAGTGTTGAGTTGACGGGAGAGTTTAATACTGATGAACGACGCAACTGGAAAATCTCTCCGAAGGGAAGTTTTAAGAGATACAACGACAAAGGAAGCGAATATAGTTTTGACCTGCAAAGCATTGTAAATACAGGAACCAGGTTGTCATTTCAGGCAGGTCTG